>Ga0209573_1000651_pt1 | contig 67800 bp, 51 predicted proteins | sample TNRBio252014_DNA_FD_185870 | JGI IMG/M metagenome (GOLD analysis project Ga0209573, IMG submission 185870) | Wastewater treatment Type I Accumulibacter community from EBPR Bioreactor in Madison, WI, USA - TNR Reactor_6/25/2014_ DNA (SPAdes)... | ecosystem: Engineered > Bioreactor > EBPR >...
AACCTGGACATCGACGGATTTGGCTGGAAACGCGGCTTCGTGCAATCAAACAATCACGTTCAGCGACGGCGTAGCGCCGGTAATTACCTGTCCGCCAGCGATTACGGTTCCGTGCGGCAGTTCGACGAATCCATCCGTAACAGGCACAGCGACTGCGACGGACAACTGCACAGCGACGGGTCAAATCGCCGTCACGTTTTCTGATCAGCCATCCACCGGGCAAATTGTAAGAACCTGGACAGCGACGGATTTAGCGGGGAACACAGCTTCGTGCAATCAAACAATCACGTTCAGCGACGGCGTAGCGCCGGTAATTACCTGTCCGCCAGCGATTACGGTTCCTTGTGGCAGTTCCACGAATCCATCCGTAACAGGCACCGCAGCTGCAACGGACAACTGCACAGCAACAGGTCAAATCGCCGTCACTTTTTCAGACCAGCCATCCACCGGGCAAATTGTAAGAACCTGGACAGCAACGGATTTAGCGGGAAACACGGCTTCGTGCAATCAAACGATCACGTTCAGCGACGGCGTAGCGCCGGTAATTACCTGTCCGCCAGCGATTACGGTTCCTTGCGGTAGTTCCACGAATCCATCCGTAACAGGCACCGCAACTGCAACGGACAACTGCACAGCGACGGGTCAAATCGTCGTCACGTTTTCTGACCAGCCATCCACCGGGCAAATTGTAAGAACCTGGACAGCGACGGATTTGGCTGGAAACACAGCTTCGTGCAATCAAACGATCACGTTCAGCGACGGCGTAGCGCCGGTAATTACCTGTCCGCCAGCGATTACGGTTCCGTGCGGCAGTTCGACGAATCCATCCGTAACAGGCACAGCGACTGCGACGGACAACTGCACCGCAACAGGCCAAATTGTCGTCACCTTTTCTGACCAGCCATCCACCGGACAACTTGTAAGAACGTGGACGGCGACGGATTTAGTCGGAAACACAGCTTCGTGCAATCAAACAATCACGTTCAGCGACGGCGTAGCGCCGGTAATTACCTGTCCGCCAGCGATTACGGTGCCTTGCGGCAGTTCGACGAATCCATCGGTCACAGGCACGGCGGCAGCGACGGACAACTGCACGGCGACGGGGCAAATCGTCGTCACCTTTTCAGACCAGCCATCCACCGGGCAAATTGTAAGAACCTGGACAGCAATGGATTTAGTGGGAAACACAGCTTCGTGCAATCAAACAATCACGTTCAGCGACGGCGTAGCGCCGGTAATTACCTGTCCGCCAGCGATTACGGTTCCTTGCGGCAGTTCGACGAATCCATCCGTAACAGGCACCGCAGCTGCAACGGACAACTGCACAGCAACAGGTCAAATCGCCGTCACGTTTTCAGACCAGCCATCCACGGGGCAAATTGTAAGAACCTGGACGGCAACGGATTTGGCTGGAAACACGGCTTCGTGCAATCAAACAATCACGTTCAGCGACGGCGTAGCGCCGGTAATTACCTGTCCGCCAGCGATTACGGTGCCGTGCGGCAGTTCGACGAATCCATCCGTAACAGGCACAGCGACTGCGACGGACAACTGCACCGCGACAGGTCAAATTGTTCTCACCTTTTCTGACCAGCCATCCACCGGGCAAATTGTGAGAACCTGGACAGCGACGGATTTAGCGGGGAACACGGCTTCGTGCAATCAAACAATCACGTTCAGCGACGGCGTAGCGCCGGTAATTACCTGTCCGCCAGCGATTACGGTTCCTTGCGGCAGTTCCACGAATCCATCCGTAACAGGCACTGCAACTGCGACGGACAACTGCACAGCAACAGGTCAAATCGCCGTCACTTTTTCAGACCAGCCATCCACCGGGCAAATTGTAAGAACCTGGACAGCGACGGATTTAGTCGGAAACGCGGCTTCGTGCAATCAAACAATCACCTTCAGCGACGGCGTAGCGCCGGTAATTACCTGTCCGCCGGCGATTACGGTGCCATGCGGCAGTTCCACGAATCCATCAGTAACAGGCACCGCAACTGCAACGGACAACTGCACCGCAACAGGTCAAATTGCCGTCACCTTTTCAGACCAGCCATCCACCGGGCAAATTGTAAGAACCTGGACGGCGACGGATTTGGCTGGAAATGCGGCTTCGTGCAATCAAACAATCACGTTCAGCGACGGCGTAGCGCCGGTGATTACGTGTCCGCCAGCGATTACGGTTCCTTGCGGCAGTTCCACGAATCCATCAGTCACAGGCACCGCAAGTGCGACGGACAACTGCACAGCAACGGGGCAGATTGTAATTTCCTTCACAGACCAAACTTCAGATCCGGGTTGCGACAGAACCATTATGCGTATGTGGACGGCCATAGATTTATCAGGAAATATTGGCACTTGCACCCAATTTATCACCATTTCCGATATGGATGCGCCGGTGATTTCCTGTCCGCCGGATATCATCGTACTGTTTGGCTCAGAATTGGATATTACGGTGACCGGCCAACCGGTGGTCAGCGACCCCTGTGGCAACCCTGTAACCACAACTTTTCAGGACAATCTGAGCGATTTTAGTAATTGTACAGGCATGATCGTCCGGAATTGGGTGGCGACGGATGATTGCGGAAACAGCAGTGTATGCCAGCAGGCAATCATTGTAGAAGCCCCATACAGTCTGGAAGCTTTAGACATTACGCCGCCGTCAACACCAAGTAGTTCAGACGGGATGGTTGTGCTGAGTGTGACGCCGAACAGTGTAACTTTACCAATGGCCGTATTTGTGAACGGCCTGTTCCATAGCACGGCAAATGCACCCGTGTTTATCGTTTCCGGGCTGGGGGCAGGTAATCATACTTTTAGAATTATAGAAGCTTTTGGGAATGGCTGCGCTTCAAACGAGATCACCGTGTTTCTTCCTTTCATGTCACCAAAATTAACAAGACCTGGCAGAAAGCAGGAATGGAAACAGGCGGTCAAAACAACGGTTTTATTTAATCAAGGGGCCGGTTTTGATCCTAATATTTGGGCGATCAATCTAAGGGCTGGGTTACAGTTCCAATTGGGAAAAAACTCTTCATTGGAGTTGAATTTTCCGGTGTTTAACCGACATTTATGGATTGGCCACTCAAACCCGTTGTTGCGAAGTTCAACGAATTTCTCTATGGTTTTGCGGCAGCGGTTTCGTTAAGCTTGGAAATGGACACTATACTCATCGCTTAAACTTGATCGTATAATCTTTCGAGCAGGCTTTAGGCGCGCAGTCCGTTCCACTGCCTTTGCAGTCAAAGATGACGGTTATGGTGCAGGAAACCTCGCCAGTGTCGCCGGTTACTTTTTTTGCAGCAATCAGGGACATTCCTTTTTCATAAGGCTTGGGGTTTTTGATCGCCTCTTCTTTGCCTTTCAGGCTAATATTAGCTCCTGAAACTGCAATCTTAATATTTTCTGGTTTGCAGGTATTGTTGCAGCCCTGGCATTTTGCGGTCAGACTTTTCATCTTCAGGGTAATGGCATCTCCTTTTCCAACTGCATCCGGCCATTCGACTTCTGAAACTTCTTTTCTTTCAGTGTTGCCATTCCTGCCTTTTACGTCGCCTTCGCCAAGGTTCAGGTCATCGCTTTTCTTATTGCCTCTGTTCGGTTTGTGGTCAAGGGTCACTGCGAACTGAACATCTCCGCAGTCGCAGGCTAATGGTCTTTTTAGGCGGAGTATAAAAGTATCGCTGCAGGTTGCCTGCTCGCACGGATTTCGCGGATTTCCTTTTTCTTTACAGATATAAGTGACTTCGATAAATATGCCATAATCCAATTTCCCATCAGGTATATTTATCGAAGCGGCATTTTTACCCTGGGCCATCGGCACATTAACAATTTTGCTGCTTCCCTGGCCATTGTTGTTGTCTAATTCGCCTGCCTGTATTTTGATTTTTACATTATCCGGATTGCATTTTCCGTTGCAGTCAGCGCACAATGTTTTCAGGTTTTCAATGTCAATTTCAACCTTGTCCCCGGCTAAAACCACTGGGCCGTCGAGTATTTTGGTTTGCGGACGGTTGGGAATAACGGCATTGCTGAAGGACAATTTTTCAGATTTCTTTTTGTCATCGGCAGGCTTCCCCTTTCTCGTGTGTTTGATTGTGTTTTCGAATGAAATTTCGCCACAGGCGCATTTGCCTTTTTTTTCATCTTTGATCAGTTCCGGCGGACTTTCCGTGTCGCTCTCAGGGCGTGAAGGTAAAGTTTGTTCAGGGGTGTTTCCCGGTAAAATTTTAGCTGCTCCCGAGTCGTGGTTGTTCCAAAAATCCTGGACAGCAGGCTGAGCCGGAATGACAGGAGGTACCTTCAAGACTTTTGCTTCGGCGCCCACTGCTTCAAAGGTATTCCAGAAATCATCCACTCCCTGCTCAATTTTGTCCTGCTGGGGTTGCGGAATTTGCGAAACGGGTTTGCCGCTGCTCTGCTCGAATTGCCTGATTGTGTTGTCTTTAAAATCTTCCTTTTGATAATTTAGTCCGCTCAACTCCGCCGAATACATCCAAAAGGTTTGTTGAATGACGGCTTCCCTTTCTTTCTCAGGATTTCCGCTGAACGGTGTTTGAATCCCGCCCTGTGGTTTCAATTGGTCATAAGTTTGTGTGATTCGATTGAGCGCGTCAGCCAGCAAGGGTACGGCTAAAGCGGGGTATTGATCCGGGTTTACGGGGAACGGCATGGGAGAATCGGTTCCAGGAATAACCGGCGTTGATGAAACGATGGTTGGAATGCAATCAACAACGCTCAAGCTGGTATGTCCCGGAGAGGGCAGAGCCGTTTCCGGTTTAGGCTTGGGTTTGGCGTTGGTAAGTATGTTAATGGCTTCATCAAGCGGGAGCGCTGATTGAGTTGGCACGACTACACGGGTATTGCCCGGTGGGTTCATCGTTTCCGGAGCAACGGGAGGCTCAGCAACCATGCCGGGTGAAATCCATTCACTGACCGGGGGCATCCCATCGCCTGAGGACACAGGTGGCCGGTGGATGTCTGTACAAAAACCTTGAACAGGAACTGTAACCGTTTGCCCGGGGGCAATTTCTACCGGAGGAATGGTCGGTACAAGATAGGGTTGGTATTGCCCGGACGACGGGATGAACAATGGATTGGGCTGCGGTGGGCGTGTATTTCCGTCAAAAGGCTCCGAGCCGGGCCCGAATTGTACAACTACCGGTTTGTCGGTCGGATTTGAGATTATAATATCTGCAATGTGGCCGGTCGTTCTTCCGGTTCCTTTAGCGGTGATCGTATTGGTGACTTCCGGAAGGCTGCTGGCTATTGGCGGAGTCAGCGTAGAAGCGGCAGGGGGCAAAAGGGGCGGTTGAAACAAAGGCAATCCTGCTTCGATTCCGGTTTGTACGATGGCATTCCAAATTTGATTGATCCCCTCCGTTAAAGAAGGTTCGGGATTTGCGCCAGGATTTGTAACGGCTTGCCATTGCTGCCGGAAGCGGTCACAAAATTCAGTAAAACCATAAGGCTTCCCGGGTTCAGCTACATAAGACCAAAAGGTTTGCTGAATGACGGCCTCCCGTTCTTTTTCCGGATTGCCACTGAAAGGGGTGGTAAAATGCCCCTCGCGTTGAAGGGCGTTTGCCGCCTCAATGATGCGTTGTAAAGCATCGAGTAGATCCGGATTTGAAGGCGAGCTAAGGTCTTGGGGAAGGGGCAATGCCGTTCCTGCAGGCGGGGCGGGCAGATTGACGTCCGTGCAATAACCCTCCAGCGGTACCTTCACGGTACCTCCGGGCGGTATAGTCACGGGGGTTTTATCCGGCACGATATAGGGCTGGTATTGGCCGCTGGAAGGAATGGAGAAAGGCCCGATGTTTAAATTTTGCGGTTTATCCGTCGCATTGGTCAAACTCAGATTAGCAATATGGCCGGTCGTTCGTCCGGTTCCGGTAGCTTTAATCAAGGTTTGTTGAGCAGGTACTGCAAGAGAAAAAGCCAGCAGGAATACTGCGACGAATGCGGGTCTACTGTTCAGAATAGCGTTCATAATGTGTCTTTTTAATAGGAATGAATGAAATATCAAGCCATGCACTTTTGACGAGAAGGATTACTTCAGTGTAGATAAAGAACACATCAGGAGAAGTTTTGAATTTCGCAATTTACATCATAAATGATTCATTTGCAACGATGAACGATTTTTTTATATGTATTCGGAGCCACTCAGGAACTTTTTTTTAAAAAAATAAAAATCATCTGGGTACCTCTTTCCTTTCCGCTACACATGATTGCGAGAACGATGCAAAAGCGCATGAAACGCAAAAACTCATCATCCCTCATACGCCCGACTGAGGGCAACCGCGGAAGCCGAAAAGCGGAACCAGAGTAGGCTCATTCACCTAACTATTTTCAAACATTTTTCAATCATGAAAACGAGCAGCATTTTATCATCCCTGAGCATTGCTTTTGTCCTGTTTTTTTCACTCCAGGCACAAGCACAGAAATTGCCATTAGGCATTACCGAACAACAAGTAAGAGAACACAAAATTGACCCGGAACACCTCCGCGTATTTTCAACGGATCAGGAGCTGCAGGACATTGATTTTAAATACGTTCCGGGAACGGCCCCAATACCGAAGAACGGAAACAGTCTGAATTCCAATACTTTCGCCAGCCAGTTTCACGCAGCCATCAAAGACCAGGTAACTGGCTATGCACTTCAATTGCGCAAAAATGGCGCTCCAAACCAAACCTTAATTTGGAACTGGGCCAAAACACCCGCCAACGGCAGCAAAGGTTGGACCCTCGATACCCGAATGCACGTTGCCAGCGTTAGCAAACTCATCACAGGTATTGCTATGTACAAATTGCTGGAAACGAAAGGCATTTCAGTTGACGCCAAAATCATCAACTACCTCCCGACATACTGGGCAAAAGGCCAGAAAATCAACCAAATCAGCTTCCGCAACTTGTTGACGCATACTTCCGGTATCGAAGTGCCTGGTTCCGCCACGAACTTTGCAACCATGAAGAGTGAAATCGCAGCCGGCGTTCCGGCAGTGGGTGGCTATCAGTACGAAAACACCAACTTCGGCCTTTGCCGCATCCTGATCTCGATCATCAACGGCGACATTGCCAAAAATGCAAACTTCGGTGGAGCCAACGATGTGACCTGGGATTTGATTACCATCAATGCTTACCGCAACTACGTTCAGGCAAAAGTGCTGACGCCTGCCGGAGTAGCCAGCGCAGGCTTTACGACGCCGGGCAGCAACAACGCTTTCGCTTACCGCTTCCCGCACCTCAACCTGGGCGGTTGGGATTCTGGCAACTTGTCTTCGGTGAGTGGCGGCGCAGGCTGGAGGCTTTCAGTGACTGAAGTATTGAAAGTGATGGATCATTTCCGCCGCAAGAACACCATTCTTTCTGTTGCCAAAGCACAATATGTCCTCGACAATGGATTAGGAATTGACCGTATCATGAATACGCCGGCTGGTAAAATGTACGACAAAAACGGTTCATGGGGTGATGGCGCCGGGAACACCGAACAGTGTGTGGCTACGTTCCTGCCGGGTGGTTATGAAATTGTGGTTTTCGTAAACTCGCCCATCGGTGCCGGCGGAGCTTCCCTTCGGAACCTGGTTAAAGATATTTACCTGGCGAATTTGCAATAGCATGACGACCTTTCTACTCTCCTGGAGTTAGAAAAGCATCAAAACAGAAAAAAATCGCGCCCTGCAAATCCTGCAGGGCGCGATTTTTTTTTTGGACACCTCTGCCAGTTATTTGATTTAACTTTTTTCAATCCCGTAATATCCCATAAGCTATCATCAATCAGGTAATTATCAATAGCCAATAAAGATTTTTTTTATTGATGATTGATCATTGATGAGATTTGAAAGTTGATGTTTGTGAGAAAGATAGAAATAGGAAGGGGTGGGTACCCCATGAACATGTGGTTGGCACAATGGGGTAGCAAGACTAAATTTGCACCGTATTACTCAAAGACATCAATTTTTGATTTAAGATATTCTTTTCTTCTCACCTATCAACAAGAAGCGTGTTTTTGTGTCGGGGACTTCCTTAACGGGAAAGTCCCTTATTTTTAAAAATTTCAGTTATTACAACATAAAACTAAGCTCCTCAAAAGAGAACCGCTCCTGAGCGGTTTTCTTTTTTATACTACCTTCTCTTTCTAACTAGTGATTTTTAAAGAACAGATGGCAGTCATGCTTCGCCAAAAGTATAATTTTTCGGATATTCGCACGAATTTTTTAAACTATCCGAATTCAAGATGAACAAAACTAAACTGATTGGGCTGATTTTAGCTGCCTTTGTATTGGGCGCATTTTCGTATCAGCAAGTACTCAAAGTAATTACTGCAACTGAAGTTCGCGGAGCAGCCAACATTGCTGGTCTGGAACTGACGCAGGCCGAAGTTGATTCGCTACTGCCTGGTCTTGATGGCTACCGCAAAAGCTATGAGGCTATGCGCCAACTTTCCTTGCCAAATGCAGCCGGGATGCCTTTGATATTCAACCCTGTGCCTGCCGGGTACGAAATGCCTGCCGGGTCTTTCATGGGGGGGTATTCCGGTGTCGGGAAGATAAAATTGCCTGAAAATATGGACGATCTGGCCTATTATTCCGTAGCGCAATTGTCTAACCTGATCATCACAAAAAAGATCACTTCTGAAGAATTGACTAAGTTTTTTATCGAACGCCTTAAGAAATATGATCCCAAGCTCAAATGCGTAATCACATTGACCGAAAAAACAGCGCTGGAACAGGCTCGGCAAGCGGATGAAGACCTCAACAGCGGCGCTTATAAAGGTATGTTGCATGGCATTCCTTATGGATTGAAAGACATTGTAGCTACTAATGGACATCCAACAACCTGGGGGTCTAAGATTTTCAAAGATCAGGTATTCAACTACGATGCCACCGTGGTGGAAAAATTGAGCGCTGCCGGCGCAGTGCTGGTGGCCAAACTCAGCGTAGGTGAACTGGCAATGGGAGACACCTGGTTTGGCGGACAAACAAAAAACCCCTGGGATATGAAAACTGGTTCCAGCGGATCATCTGCGGGTTCTGCGGCGGCAGTATCAGCCGGATTGGTGCCTTTTGCCATTGGCACGGAAACACTTGGCTCCATCGTGTCGCCAGCTACAACTTGTGGCGTCACAGGGCTGCGTCCAACTTTTGGCCGGGTTAGCCGCCACGGTGTGATGACCCTCAACTGGACAATGGACAAGGTTGGTCCGATCGCCCGGAGTGCCGAAGATTGTGCCATTGTACTGAGTTTCATCTATGGAGCGGATAATAAAGACCTTTCGGTGATTAATATGCCATTCCTGTATGACGCCAGCGCCAAATCCAATACAAAGCTCAAAATCGGATACCTGAAGAAAGATTTTGACAAAGATTATCCCTTTAAATCACAGGACTCTGTGACCTTAGGAACCCTGAAAGCCATGGGTTATGAATTGATTCCAATCGAGTTACCCCAATTCCCGGACATCAGTTTCCTTATCGGGGTAGAAGCCGCTGCTGCTTTTGACGACCTTACCCGCACGAACAAAGACGACCAGATGGTGCGTCAAACGAAAGACGCCTGGCCCAACTATTTCCGTCGGGCACGTATGGTGCCTGCGGTAGAATACGTTCAGGCCAACCGGGTACGCGGACAGATGATCACGGCGATGGACAAAATTTTCAAAGAAGTGGATTTATATGTCAACCCTTCCTGGGCAAGCAGCAGCCTGCTGACGACGAACCTGACCGGGCATCCGTGCGTGGTGGTGCCCAACGGGATGAAAAACAACAAACCGACCAGCATCACGTTCACCGGTAAACTGTTTGAAGAAGGTAAATTGCTGGCAGTAGCCCAGGCTTATCAGGATAAAACCGGTTTCAATCAACAGAAACCAAAGCTTGATTAACCCGTTATTGGTTATTGGTTATTAGTTATTGGTGCCACCCAGTAACCAATAGCCAATAACCAGTAACCAATAACCAATACACATGTTATTCCGTTTTATCATTGTCCTGGGCTGTATTGTGCTGTTTATCAACGGCTGCAACAGCCTGATCTCCCAAAATTTCGGCACGCACAAACTTCGTGCGTATACGATGGAGCAAGTCGTGCGCGAAAACATTGGCGACTCCGATTTTATTGAAGTTACAGGCGCCTGGCAAAGCGGGGATTATCTTCATGCACCGGGCAAGCGATTCTCCGACAAACCTATTTTGATGTACCCGTTGCTCGACCGTGCGCAATTGGCCGCGTTAGACAGCAACGAGGTCGTGCAGCCGGCCATTGTGGTGTGGACAGAGGAGTTTTCGCCCGATTGCCTCCAGCAAAATAATTGCATCGAACGCAAAGAATTTACGCTTAAAGGCATCGTTCGCAAAATCCCCAGCGAAAAAGACCGGTCGGATAAATTCCCGGCAACCCGTTATAAACTGCCTGAAAATGTGATTTTTGTGGAAATTAATAAAGCTCCGATTGAATGGTATTGGAATTTAGCCATGATGGTCGGAGCGGTTGTGCTTGCTTTTGTACTGGAACGTGCTTCTTTTAAAAAATCGAAGCCCATAAACAACAATTCATGAACATGAACCGTAAACGCATTGTCGCAGGAAACTGGAAAATGAACAAGACCTACGAAGAAGGTCGCGCCTTAGTGAAAGACATTGTAGGACAATTACAACCTTCGGAAACCGTCGTAGTGCTATGTCCGCCTTTTCTGCATCTCAATGCCATTGGTGGCCAAATTAAAGACGTACGCAGCCTGAAGCTTGGGGCACAAAACTGTCATCAGGAACCTTCAGGCGCTTATACCGGTGAGGTTTCGGCGGCGATGCTCCAATCTATTGGTGTGGACTACGTTATTCTTGGCCACTCTGAACGCCGTGAATATTTCGGGGAAACGGACGAGTTGATTGCTAAAAAAATTGACGCTGTGCTGAAAGCCGGGTTACAACCCATTTACTGCTGTGGCGAAAAACTCGACGTGCGGGAAGCAGGTGGTCACCTCGATCTGGTAGCGACACAAATCAAAACGGCGTTGTTCCATTTGCCGGCAGCCGATTTTGAAAAGGTGGTCATTGCCTACGAACCCGTTTGGGCCATCGGAACCGGCAAAACGGCTACTTCACAGCAAGCACAGGAAATGCACGCGCATATCCGCAGCCTGATTGCTTCAAAATATGACCAACAGGTAGCCGGGCTTACGTCCATCCTGTATGGCGGCAGTTGCAATCCTTCCAACGCGGCGGAGTTGTTTTCCCAACCGGATGTGGATGGCGGACTTATTGGGGGAGCTTCTCTTAAAGCGGGGGATTTTGTTGCCATCGTGAATAGTTTTTGAGTTAGTGTTAAGGTTTTACGCTCAAAAAAGCCTGTTTTTGTAAGCAAACGAGGATAACAATGGTTGCTTATCAGAACATGTACGACAGCCTTGCCGAGTTCATCGCCAGTATGGATCCGGAGAAGGTATTGGCTTTTCATGCACCTGTTGATGGTGGGGTAGAAGAAGGGGTGATTGTGGTTTAACCTCAATTTCCTATCTTACCGCCCCGAAACAACACCCATGAGTACCACGCTGACCATACCGTTTTACGCTTTTAAACTGCATTTTCATGCAGGCAGCGTATTGACGATGCCGATGAACGACCCGGAAGCATTACGCCTGGGGCAGCCTTTGCGGGTGGTAGCCGAGCAATATGCGGAAGCATTGCAAAAAGCGGTATTGAACAAAGGACAGTTTCATACCCTCTTAGAAACTTACCGGAAAGGAGATTTTTTCAGAAATTTCCTGCATGTGGCTTTCCCCAAAACCTCTGGCGGGCAAATTTTTCCAGATTTTGAATTGCAGTTTGAATACTACTTCAACGAACAACCAGGCGGCTTTTGGGGCATTGTACCTGCCCTTGGCGTGGAAGCTTTTGGCAAAGACGCCGAAGCGCTGTTGAATAGCCTGCAGGAGACCATTCGTCTCGAATTTTCGGCCAACCGCCGCCTTACCTACGTTCAAAACATCGTTTCCACGATATGGTATCAGAGCATTGAATTGCAGCAACATCCCATCAGTCTGGATTTTCCGGGCCCCGCAGCCGTAGAACAAACGCGCGTTCGGGAAGAAGCATCCCTGCTCGAAAAGGTGGTAACGCCCCTCGATATTCCCCATCGGCAGGTCTTTGGCCGTCAGGCCGATCTGGAGCAATTGGCCCGGGCGTTGAGGGGGCGTTTCAACCGCAATGTTTTGCTGGTTGGCCCGTCTGGTGTCGGAAAAACAGCGCTGGTTTGGGAAATGGCGCATCAACACAAAAAATTCAAGATCAAAGGTCGTATTCTGGAAACGACGGCGTCTCTCCTGATTAAAGAACTCATGACCGAAACCGCAGGCTGGGAATACAACCTGCCCCTGTTGTGCAAAGAACTGGCTGCCACGGAAGATTATCTTTTTGTGCGCAACTTAGCCGAACTTTTTGAGGTCGGAAAATACGAAGGGAACGAGGTCAGCATTGCAGAATACCTGTTGCCATTCATCAGTCGGGGCGAAATCAGCATGATTTCCGAATGCACAGAAGAAGAACTGGCGCTAATGGAGTTGAAAAGTCCGACTTACCTAAGCCAGTTTCAACTCATCCGCATAGAAGAACCTTCGGAAGAAGAACTCGAGTTTATCGTGCTGGGCAAAATCAAAGAATTAGCGGCTTTGGAACACATTGGCTTGGAAGACGAAGCCATCCGGGAAGCCATTCGCCTGCACCGCCGTTTTATGCCTTATTCGGGTATGCCCGGCAAGCCGATCCGCTTTCTGGAAGCTTTGATGATGCGGGAAAAAGCAGGCGCTGAAACGAAATCTATTGGCCGTGCTGAGGTCATGCGGCGGTTTTGTGAAGAAAGCGGGATGCCCTTGTCCATTGTAGATCCGGATATTCCGATGGATGCCAAAACGGTGTTGACGTATTTCAACGACCAGGTATTTGGCCAGGAAGCTGCAGTAGTGGTGCTTGCCAACGTACTAACGGGCATAAAAACGGCGCTTTCCAAAACAGGAAAACCGATTGCTTCCCTGTTGTTTGTGGGCCCTACCGGGGTTGGAAAAACAGAAGTGGCCAAAGTATTAGCTGCGTTTATGTTTGGCAACCGCGACCGCATGGTGCGGTTTGATATGAGCGAGTTTTCAGATTATGGCGCCGTCAACCGGTTGATTGGGGGCGTTTCCGGTGTGGATGGTCAACTCACTTCGGCGGTTCGGCGCGAGCCTTTTTGCGTGTTGCTTTTTGACGAGATTGAAAAAGCAGATGCCGGTTTTTTTGACCTTTTGTTGCAAATATTGGGTGAAGGCCGCCTCAGCGATGGCAAGGGGCGGGTGGTCAATTTTTGCAGCGCCATCATCATTATGACTTCCAATATTGGGGCAGCGCGCTTTCAAATGGGACGAGTGCGATTGCAACAGGGGGCAGAACAGGAAGAAGCTATTGCTCATTTTATGAACGTCGCGCAGCAGCATTTTCGACCGGAATTATTCAACCGCATTGACGAACTCATTCCTTTTTCACCGCTCGATCAATTGACGGTGCGGTTCGTCGTAGAGCGCGAAATTGCCCTGCTGAAAAAACGCGAAGGCATCCGTTTTCGACGCATGTCGCTCAAAATTGAAGAACCGGTACTGGATTTTCTCGCTGAGCGGGGGTACCACGAAAAATACGGGGCGCGGTATTTGCAACGCACCATCCGCGAGCAATTGGTGCTGCCGCTTGCCCGCAAACTGAACCAGGAAGATTTCGACGAACGCCTTGAAGTGTTGGTTCAGCTAACAGAAGGTGCGCTGGCCATCCGGATTAAACGAGATCCATTAGCCTTGGATTTGCTGTTAGAAGAATTGGAAAAAGCCAACTATGCCAATTATGGTGGTTCGTTGCGCCGCAGGATTCAGGGGATTCTCAGCGGGTACTTGTACAGCAGCTTTTCCAGCGAAATACGCACCTTAGAGCGTATGGCTCAGAAAGAAGAAAAAAACTTCTGGAAAAACCCCCAGCAAGCAGCCCGGTATGGAGCATTATTGGCGTTAGCTGACCGGGGTCGGCAATTGAGCGAACAAATCGAATCTATCGAAATGACCTTAAGCATTGCTGTGCTGGGCATTGAACCCTATCAACCGGCCATGCAGGAAGCCATTGAACAATGGGAAAATGATTTTTTTGATTGGAAAAAAGCGCTTTGTGAAGCAGGAAATCCCGATGAGAATCGCTGCTTTTTACACGTCTACGGCGCGCAACCGCTCGAAGTCTGCGCATTTTACCGATCGTTGTTTGAACAATTTGGTTTTTATTTTAACGGCGCAGCGATTTGGTTCCGGGACAGTTACTACCAGGCAATAAAAGCGGAGGGAGAAGCGTCAAAAACAATTAAAGATCCCTTTTTTCGGACGCTGGGCGAACCGAATTCGCACGAAAACCCGGAACCAAACGAAAAAGGTGATGTTCTATTCGGGATGATTTTTAAAGTAGAAGGGCCTTGCGCCGGTTTGATTTTAGAGCCGGAAGAAGGATTGCAACGCTGGAGGAACAAAGAGGGCAAGGAACAGCACTACATGATTAAAGTAGCTAAAGAACCTTTAGTGACCCCCATGAAGATTCATCGTCAGGATTATTATACGCAGGAGGCGCCCCGGCGGATACTGACATTAAATTCAATTAAAGACACCACTTACCAGATCAACCGCGAATACCAACGGGAGGAATGGAAGTCGTTGATATACAAATCTTTGGAAGCTAAATTTAAAATTCGAATAGATGATGAAGTCACCTGAAATCACTCGCTTATCGCTCGTCGTTCTCTTCAACTTGGCTGCGATAGGCACTTTGTTCGCCCAACCCGCTACACCCACGCCTGTTCCTGAATTGCCTGGTTTTTATTGGGTTACGTTTAAAGACAAAGCAGGAACACCGTTCTCCGTTAAAAAGCCTGAAGCTTTTTTGTCACAAAAAGCCTTAGATCGCAGGAAAAAAACGGATACGCCCGTTACCCCGCAAGACCTGCCGGTGAACCCGAAATATGTCGCCCAGTTACAAAATAACGGCGCCGGGATTCAATATACTTCCCGCTGGTTTAATGCAGCAACGGTGACTGCAACGACGGACGTGGTCAAACAATTAGAAAAGCTGTCCTGTGTGGCGTCGGTGACGTTCGTTGGCAAAGCGCCGGTGGCTAATGTCTGGAAAAGCAAAGCACCGGAAGGTACCTTTGATGCCGAACGCAAAGCCGTTCCTATTGACAGCCTGCATTACGGCTACGCCGACCAGCAAATCAAACAATTGAACGGCCATAACCTTCATGCTTTAGGCCACAGTGGTAAAGGCATTACCGTAGCGGTGTTAGACGGCGGGTTCACCAGCGCTGACAAACACTATGTTTTTGACAGCTTGCGCATGAAAAACCTGCTGATTCCTGCCCGTGATTTTGTGGACAACGACTGGCAGGTTTGCGAATCGAGTTCGCACGGGATGCAGGTGCTTTCCGTGATGGGAGGCAACCAGCCCGGCGTTTTAGTAGGCGCCGCGCCAAATGCAGCTTACGTGCTGGTAAAAACAGAAGACGTGCGGTCGGAATACCGGGTGGAAGAGTGCAACTGGATTGCAGGTTTGGAATACGCCGACAGCCTCGGTGCCGATATTGTCAATTCTTCCTTAGGGTATACAACGTTCAGTGACAAAACAATGGATTATCAATACAGCAACCTCAACGGCGCCTCTGACGCCAGCAAAGCCGCGGAATTGGCCACTGCCCGGGGCATGATCGTGGTGAACAGCGCCGGCAACGAAGGCGATTCCGACTGGAAATACGTAGGCGTGCCGGCGGACTCCAAAGGCGCATTTTCGATTGGGGCTGTTGACAGCAAGGGGAAAAAATCCGGTTTTAGCTCCTTTGGCCCCACCGCTGACGGCAGAATCAAACCGGATGTTTCTGCTGCCGGCTCGCGCGTGATGGCTGCGAGCGCTTCGTCCAACCAACTTCGGCCTACCAGCGGCACTTCGCTGTCGGCGCCGTTGGTATCCGGGATGATCGCGGCTTTGTGGAGCGCTTTTCCTGAAAAAACAAATGTCGAAATCATGGATGCCGTGCGCAAAAGCGGCAGTCAGGCCGATGCGCCGGACAATGAACTGGGCTACGGTATTCCCGATTTTCTCAAAGCATTTCAGTTGTTGTCGAAAAGAAAATCGCCCGAAAGACCCTGATTTTTCAAGCCCGATATCATTGTGTAAGGAATTCAGCTACGGATCGTCGTTAAAATCCGGACAAGCGCTTATTTTTGCGCCGCAAAAATATTTCCTAATCGAATAAAACGACTCAAATTATGATTATCGGAGTTCCAAAAGAGATCAAAAACAACGAAAACCGCGTTGCCCTGACGCCCGCAGGGGTGCTGGAACTGAGCAAGCGCGGCCATGCTGTGTATGTGCAATCCACGGCGGGGGTAAGCAGCGGTTTTTCGGATGATGAATATATCGGCGCCGGCGCAAAAATCCTCCCCACCATAGAAGACGTTTACGGGATTGCCGAAATGATCATCAAAGTAAAAGAACCCATCGAGCAGGAATACCCATTGATTCAACCCGATCAGCTGCTCTTCACATATTTCCACTTTGCTTCTTACGAACCGCTGACGCGCGCCATGATCGCGAGCGACGCAGTTTGTCTTGCTTACGAAACGGTAGAATTGCCGGATCGCTCCCTGCCGTTACTGGTGCCGATGTCGGAAGTGGCGGGTCGCATGGCCATTCAGGAAGGCGCCAAATATTTGGAAAAACCGGCAAAAGGCCGCGGCGTGCTGCTCGGCGGCGTACCGGGCGTACCTCCTGGCCGCGTATTGGTCATCGGTGGCGGGATCGTGGGTATGCAGGCAGCCAAAATGGCGGCGGGCCTCGGCGCACAAGTCACCCTCCTCGACGTGAGTCTGCCCCGCCTGCGCTACCTTTCTGACGTGATGCCAGCCAATGTGACGACGATTCACTCCAACGAATACAATATCCGGAAACTGGTTCGTGACCACGACCTGATCGTCGGCGCGATCCTCATTCCGGGCGCCAAAGCGCCAAAACTCATCACGCGCGACATGCTCAAAACCATGCAACCCGGCACCGTATTGGTGGATGTGGCTGTAGATCAGGGCGGTTGCTTCGAAACAACGAAACCGACCACCCACGAAAATCCGACCTACATCATTGACGATGTCGTTCACTATTGCGTGGCGAATATGCCGGGCGCAGTACCCTATACGTCCACCATCGCATTGACGAACGCCACCTTACCTTACGCCATCCAACTCGCCGAAAAAGGCTGGAAAAAGGCCTGCGCCGACAACCTGGCGCTTCAATTGGGCTTGAACGTGGTGAACGGGAAAGTGGTGTACAAAGGCGTCGCCGATGCATTCGGGCTGCCGTACCATGAGGTGAGCGAGGTATTGTAGTCACCAGCTTTAGCTGGTTGACTTTAAGAAACGGAAAGAAAATGAGCGGGCGGGGATGTATGTTCCCGCCCGCTTTGATGTTTACTTACTTTTTTTCAGGGTCAGGTTGGCCACTGATTAAAAAAGTCAATAAAGGTCGGTAGAACTTCCGTTACTACCTTAACCGTTAAGAAAGACTTGTAGAGTACATCAAGAACTCTTAACCAAGTTTCAATGCCCCTTTTGGGGGCGGGCGGTCGTTTTCGACGACGAGGCGGCTTCAACAACTTTCGCATTGGATGTTGTTATAGCCATCATGCGCAGACTACACTAATCTTCCTTAGCTATATAAAAAACATACACTGAGTGTATACTTTTTACAAGAATAGACGTAACTTTGTATTCTCTAAGTACAAAGTCTATTCCTTTATAAGGAGTGACTAAATCAGTCGTTCATGATGGCTGATTAAAGAATAAATTATCAATGCGCCCTGATTCCAGTCAGGGCGTTTTCTTTATACTTCCAGAGTATCTCTTTCTATTACTACCACAATCATAATTCAAAGATGGAGCGTAAAATCATGCACGGCAAATTTTCTTCAAATAAGTTATCCACATTTTATTGAATTTCAATATTTTACCTTACAAAACCCTGCAATCTTCTCTAATTTGTAAGGTAACTGTCAAATTAGACTTGGACTCTTCTTCTCCTGGCGCAACAAAGTTAAATGGGACGACAAAAAAAAAACAACCTTTGCTTCGTCGAATTTTGAAAATGGTTAAATACTAAAGTCAAATGAGTATCATTAACGACGTTACCTTTCCTATTTTGCAACAGTTCCATTAAAACCTTTGGAAGCACTAAAACTTACATCAGCCTTCCTTACAATTACAACAACCTGCACTTCATAGACTTCCACAAACCTCTATTCAAAAGCATCTGAATTATCAACTATTCCGAACTGCCTCCAATTTTTTTCTTTGATTGCACCCTAACACAAATCAAATGTAGAAAATGTATTGTTGTGAAAGCAAATTTTTTACCAAGATTTTATCCACAACCTTTCGCTTTTGTGTTATTCATTTGCCGAAAGGCAGCACACAAAATTAAACTGCATGTTTTACCTACCGGTTTCGATTTCTTTGTGGTGTACAATACCCGTGGCCAAAGTGGAATGGCTCAGTATTTTCACACAACGGCACCACGCACACAATGAAAATTAAGAATGCCAAGCCGTTGTAATCGTTGTGCCGTTGTGTGAAACCAAAAATTCGCATTGTGCGAAACAAAAAAATCCCATTCCACAATGAACAACCCGCACCACTTCGCAGATTTCCTGCGGAAATGACAAACCAACAGAGAGCCGTATCCTGAAACGGGAGCGTGTCATGGAGTTGGAAGCCGCCTTAGCGTCCTTAGCGGAACCTTTGCGTGCTTAGCGGGAAAAAGGATCCCGCAAAGTACCTTTAGTATTGCAAAAAGAAACGCGGAGGGATCGCAAAGGCCGCAAAGCGAGACGCCGTCTAATTTTCAAAAGATACCCTCAAAAACCAGGAAAAACAATGTAGCATAAGTGTGTTTGCGTTTGGAAATACTACTAAAACCCCGTATTTTCGCAGCAAGCAATGAACCAAAATCGTGCATTCATGAATATTGTCCTGGAATTACCGGAAGCTTTGGAACATCGGCTGCGCGAAGAAGCCGCCCGACACGGGGTAAGTTTGAATCGCCATATCGTTGAACGCTTAGGTGACAAAAGCAGCGATCAGGAAGACATGCCTTTGACAGAAGGCGCATTGCTTCAAAAAATAAACCTTGGAATTGAAGAGGAGGAATGGAATCGGTTTCACGCCTTAGTGGCGCTGCGCAAGTCTGAACAGATCAGCGAAGCAGCGCAACAAGAATTAATAGCCCTTACTGATAAAATAGAAGCAGCTAATGCGGCACGGTTACCTTATTTAGTCGAACTTGCCCGTCTTCGGAATGTTACTTTGGCCCAACTGATGAATAATCTGGGGCTGAACGCCCCTTTGTTCCTTTATGACTAAAAAAGATAAGATATTCATCCGGCAGCGCGCTTCCGCTTGCTGCGAATATTGCTTGTCTCAGGATCAGTACTCTCCCAGTTCGTTTTCAATTGAAATCCTTCAGCCATGAAACCCAATCTGTTCACGCTCTCATTTGCTGTTTTGTTGCTTCACCTGCACGTTCAGTCCACTGCGCAGATTTGGACAAGAATCTATGCTTACACCAGCGGGCAGTTGTCTGACCAGGGCAGGAGCGTGGTGGAAACCGATGGTGGGTCGCTGTTGGTAGCAGGTGGTTACCTGGGGAATTTAATCAAGGTTGACCGGAACGGCGTATCGTCTGGCGCAAGTCGTATAAGGAAATAAGCCAGGCTATGGATCTGGTCACCACCCCGGATGGTGGCGTGTGTGTAGTCGGAGAAAATGCTGCCTTGAAACAAAACTGGCTCCTGAAAACCGACGCTTCCGGTGAAAAGCAATGGGCGAAAATATTACCTGTAACGGATTGGGGATTTCCCGTTTTGATTGCCAATGCAGCAGGCGGGTTTACCATCCTGGCAAACCGTGACGGCCGCTCGGATTTCATCATTACCGACCAATCCGGGACAGTGATGAAATACATTGATTTGGAAATACAAAGCAATCGGTTTACCCAATTGACGGATGGCCGTTATGTGGTTGTGAGCAATCCTGGCGGCGGAAAAATATGGCTGTTGGATGCCGAAGGCGGCAAAATTTGGGAAAGGGAATTACAGGATGCAAGAGGTGTCGTCGCAACCAAAGATGGCCATTTTGTAATCATGGGCTATGAAAACGAAACTTATTTTCTCACCAAATGGGATACGCATGGGAATGAACTATGGCGGCAGTCGTACCCTCAATTGGAGGCTCGTCCGTTCCAATACCTATTCAATAAAATCGTAGAAAATGCCGAGGGCGGGATTTCCTTCATTGGTTTTACGGATGGTACAAGTGCGTTCATAGCCAAGACGGATGCAGATGGCCACCTGATTTGTGCCGCAACCAGCAATTGGAAAACCACCCGGTCGTACTGATGAGCATGGCCGCTACATCGGACAAGGGCTTTGCCATTGTCGGAACGAAAGGTTCCGGCTTTTCCGAAGACCTTTTTTTGATGAAAACCGATTCCCTTTGCCAGACCGATGATTTGGAGATCATTCACAATGTAGATGGCAATGTGGAAACTATTTACGCCGAAAAATTCAGTTTCAGATACGGCCCAAATCCATGTTCCAACTTAGTGACTTTTGAAATCCAGCCCACTGAACCTTTGGATGGAAGCATGGCTCTTGTTTTTGCCGATCTCCTTGGCCGGGTGGTAAAAATGGTTCGGGTTGAAAATGCTATTCTACCAGTCAGTATGGATGGCCTGGCGGAGGGGATGTATGTTTTTTGGTTTGAAAAGAATGGTAAAATACAAGGGAAAGGCAAAGTCATCGTATTGCGATGATTGTAGTCGTCCGCTTTAGCTGGCAGACTTTAAGCTACGGAAAGAAAAATGAGCATTCATCAATCATCAATAAAACAAACAACCTTCCCCATCGTGCTTCCGCCCTGAAACAAGCGGATGGCGTCTGGCAATTGGTTGAATTCAAAAACATGCCCGACGTAAGGTTTTTCCAATTGAAGCGCTTCGATTTCAACGAGCAGGCGGTTCATGAGTTCCACATTTTCGTACAGCCAGATCAGGTTAAATCCAAAAACGCCCACATTGCGGTTGGTCATGGCCTGCGGGTCAATTTTAGGGCGCCAGAGGTATTTCCAAACAATTTTCAAAAAATTGGGACGATTACCGGTGTGTGCATACCGCGCTGATCCGTAGATGATTGCCCGGCCCATTGGCGCCAGCGCCTCGTAGCCTGCCTGAAAAATTTTGCCTCCGATGCATTCCATCAACACATGCAGTGGTTTGCCATCCAGCGCATTCGACAGGTCTGCTTTAAAAGTTTGTGGATTGCGTACAATGACCCGGTCGAACCCTTCGGCTTTCAAAAAATCCAGCTTGGAAGCGCTGCCTATCGTGCCGATGGTATAGGCATCAAATTTTTTGGCGATGCGCCCTGCCCAAAGCCCGACGCCACCGGCTGCGCTGTGGATGAGTACGGTTTGGCCTTTTTGCAAATCGCCAAGGACCACCATGCCATAATAAGCAGTCAGCGCCTGCACGGGGTAAGCCGCGCCCTGTTCAAAACTCCAGGTTTCGGGCAGGGGCGCTAAGTAGCGCTGGTCAATATTCAGGTGCGTGGTGTAGGCGCCAAACCGGGTAATCCCCATCACCCGGTCGCCTTCCCGGAAACGGGTAACCGATTTTCCGGTTTTGCATACGACGCCCGCGTATTCCAATCCTGGCGTAAATACGCCTTTTGGAGTGGCGCTGTACAACCCCCATATCGCAAAAATATCGGCAAAGTTCAATCCGATGGCTTTCACCTGCACGCTCACCTCATTTTCGGCAGGATCGGGCAGGGTGTCCGTTTCGATTTTCATGTTGCCGAGGTTGCCGGCTGTAAGGCGATAGGATTGACGGATCATGGTAATTTGAAAATTTGAAAATTTGAAAATTAGGGGCTGAACAAAAAGTGGTGTTCCTACCGTCCACCCATCTTCAAATCACCAAATTTTCAAATTTTCAAATCCATAAAACTATCTTTGCGGCGTTTTTTGAAATTCCGGGTTCACATCCGGGTACAAAACTATTTGAAATGGGACTGAAGTGTGGCATTGTTGGCCTGCCAAATGTAGGCAAATCTACTTTATTTAACGCGCTTACTTCCGCGAAGGCGCTGGCGGCGAACTATCCGTTTGCCACCAAAGACCCGAATATGGGCGTTATTACCGTACCGGACGCCCGGTTGGATAAATTAGCTGAATTGGTCAACCCGCAACGGGTAGTGCCTACCAGCATTGATATCTTGGACATTGCGGGCCTGATCAAAGGCGCCAGCAAAGGCGAAGGTCTGGGCAACCAGTTTTTGGCCAATATCCGCGAAGTGGACGCCATCATTCATGTGGTGCGTTGCTTCGTAGACGATAACGTGGTGCATGTAGACGGCAGCGTAGACCCGGTGCGCGATAAGGAAATTATTGACCTGGAGTTGCTTTTCAAAGACATGGAAACGCTCGAAAAGCGTTTAGACCGCTACCGCCGCGCAGCAAAAAGTGGAGAAAAAGAGGCGTTGCGCGCGGTAGAAACCTCGGAGCGATTGATGAAACACTTTGAAGCAAGCCAACCCGCCCGCACCTTTGCCTACGAATTTGACGAAAAAGAACTGTTCGAAGACCTTTTTCTATTAACTGCAAAACCGGTACTCTACGTCTGCAATGTGGACGAAGATTCTGTGAATACGGGCAATGCCCTTACCGAAGCTTTCCGCCAGTCTGTTGCCGCTGAAAAAGCAGAAATTATCCTTATCAGTGCAGGTATCGAGGCTGATATTGCGGAATTGGAAACCAAAGAAGAGCGGATGGAATTCCTGCAGGCGATGGGATTAAGCGAACCCGGCGTCAACCGGGTCATTCAGGCTTCCTACAAGCTACTTGATCTGATTACCTATTTCACGGCAGGGGAAAAAGAAGTGCGCGCCTGGACTATTCGCACCGGCACAAAGGCGCCACAGGCTGCTGCGGTTATCCATACGGACTTTGAACGGGGTTTTATCCGTGCGGAAGTTATCAAATACGCCGATTTTATTGCGTATGGCTCTGAACATGCCATTAAAGAAGCGGGTAAAATGAGTGTGGAAGGCAAAGAGTATGTGGTTGGTGATGGCGACGTGATGCACTTCCGGTTTAATGTGTAGTCGCTGAAGGGAGAGAGGTTTCACACAACGGCACAACGCGCACTACGAAAACAAGAATGCCAAGCCATTGTGCGTGTTGTGCCGTTGTGTGAAATCAAGTTAATCATACGCATACAAGCTCGCTGCAATGTTTACCGCCTGATTTTCATAACCATCCGTATAAACAATGACGACCAGCAGGTTGGTACTGCTTTTTTTGTCAAGTACAGCCATCACTACGGCATTCGTACCATCTTTTCTGCCCTTGATGTAATAGCCTGTGAAATCGTCCACTTCTATAGCTTCTGCTTCCTCGATATCGTCATATTCAAGGCCTTTGGCCATTTCGACTACGGCTTCCGCCAGGTCGTCGTCGTTTACCTCTTCGTCCTGTATCGGAACGATGCTCAAAAACAGGTTGTCATTGCCGGCGGTAAATTCTTCAGCGTTGTTGGCTTCTATCGCGAAATCATCCGGCACCTTAAACCCAACTCCGTGGGTGTCCCAGTGCATATCCGTCATTTGAGCAGATAAATTGGTGGCGGCGAAGCATAAAAAAGCGGCTGCTGCATAAAGCAAGCGTCTCATAGAAGTGAAATTTTGATGATTGTGAAAAAAAATATTTGATATTATTTAGAGCGGGTATAATCAATTCAGGGTACAGTTTTTGGCGGGCGAAAGGTAGACTAAGTTTTTTAAAAAACGCTTACCTTTATGTCAAGAAAACCTAATCCAAATATGTTCAATCAAACCGAATTTTTGGCAGAAGTACCGGGGAACAGCCACCAGAAACTTAAAGCGTGGGTGGACAATATTGCCCGGTTCTGCGAACCCGATTTCGTCCACTGGTGCGATGGCTCGGATGAAGAGTACAACCGAACCACGCAATTGCTGGTAGACAAGGGCACGTTCATCCGGTTGGATCCGGAAAAACGCCCCAACAGCTTCGCCTGTTTCTCCGATCCCAGCGATGTAGCGCGGGTAGAAGACCGCACCTTTATTTGCAGTCGCACCCGCAGCGACGCAGGCCCCAGCAACAACTGGGTGGAGCCGCGCGACATGAAAAACACGCTGGAAGGCTTGCTAAGAGGCTGTATGCATGGGCGTACGATGTATGTAATTCCGTTCTGCATGGGGCCGCTTGGCTCACCCCTGTCCAAGATTGGCGTACAGATCACGGATTCGGAGTATGTGGTCGTGAACATGAAAATCATGACGCGCATGGGCAGTAAGGTGCTCGATGTGCTGGGTGAAGACGGCGAATTTGTAAAATGCCTGCACACCGTGGGCGCGCCGCTCGAATCTGGTCAGGTTGACGCCAAGTGGCCTTGCAATCCGACCACCAAATACATCGTCCACTTCCCGGAAGAACGCTACATAGTTTCTTATGGCAGCGGTTATGGCGGCAACGCCCTGTTGGGTAAGAAATGTTTTGCACTGCGCATTGCTACTTCCATTGCAAAAGAAGAAGGCTGGCTGGCCGAACACATGCTGATCCTGGGCGTGGAATCACCGGAAGGGGAGAAGACCTACGTCGCAGCGGCTTTCCCAAGCGCTTGCGGCAAGACGAATTTTGCCATGCTCATTCCGCCCGACAGCATGTCCGGGTGGAAAGTAACCACCGTTGGCGACGACATCGCCTGGATTCATCCGGGTGAAAAAGGCGGTTTGTATGCCATCAACCCCGAAGCTGGGTTCTTTGGCGTGGCGCCGGGTACCAACCTGAAAACCAACCCGAACGCCATGGCGAGCATCAGCAGCAACACCATTTTTACCAACGTAGCCCTCACACCCGACGGCGACGTGTGGTGGGAAGGAATGACCAAAGAAGTACCGGCAGGCTTGATCAACTGGCAGGGACAACCGCACGATCCCGCCAGCGGCAAACCGGCTGCCCATGCAAACTCGCGGTTTACAGCGCCGGCTTCGCAATGTCCCTGTATTGATTCAGATTGGGAAAATCCGAACGGCGTACCCATCAGTGCCTTTATTTTTGGCGGACGCCGCAGCACGGCCGTGCCTTTGGTTTACCAATCCTTTAACTGGAGCTTTGGCGTGTATTTGGCGGCCACCATGGGTTCGGAAACCACCGCTGCCGCTTTCGGCGAAATCGGTAAAGTGCGCCGCGATCCTTACGCCATGTTGCCTTTCTTAGGCTACCACATGGGCGACTACTTCAATCACTGGTTGCAGTTTGGCCGCAACCTGCCGAATGCCCCGCGGATCTTTGGGGTAAACTGGTTCCGGAAAGACGATAAAGGCAACTTCCTGTGGCCGGGCTTCGGCGAAAACATGCGGGTACTGAAGTGGATTGTGTCGCGGGTAAAAGGCAAAGGCAGCGCTGTGGAAAGCCCGATTGGCTGGATGCCGCGCTATCGCGATATGGATTGGGCCGGGCTGGAAGATTTTTCCAGAGAAGAGTTCGGCCAGATTATGGCCGTGGATCGCGAAGCCTGGAAAAAAGAACTGCTGGCGCACGAAGAATTGTTTGCCCAGCTCTACGATAAGCTTCCAAAGGAATTCTACTTCATGCGGGAACTGTTGCTGTCCTCGCTTTGGCGCTCGCCGGAGCAGTGGGGGCTGGCGCCGGAACAGGCGTGAGGTTTTTATATAAAGTGACCGGGTGACTTCAAGCCACCCGGTCACTTTCACAGAACTTATGGATTGAAAGGCGCTACGGCAACCTGCGTGCGCGATTGCAGCGTCACCCCGTACCAAACCTTGCTATCAACCTGAACACCTTCGAATTCAGCCGGTTCCCAGGTGGTTGTTTTCAAGGTAGCTTCCACTAATCCGGCCAAGTGTCCCTGTCCGTATACTTTCACTTTAGCGGCTTGTCCTTTTTTGTTGATGACCATGCTGACGAGAAAACCTTGCTTGTCCTGCATCGGCGAAGTATTGGAAACCAAAATCGCTGAATGCGGCATATACGTCAGCCCCATTTCAAAATCGCTGAATTTGGATTGCTTGCGCACTTCGGCGACTAAGTCTTTTTCCAGCGAACCGTCTTTACTGGCGTATTTTGGCGCGGTGTCAAACTCACAGTCGGTTAAAGGCAGCCCCATTTCGATTTTTTTGGGTGCATAATCCGCATTGCACGGAAGTTGCGCCTGATCGGAGCCGGCTTTGTAAGAGGCTAAGGCGAAGGGTGCGCTGCTGGTCGTAGCGAGTTCCTGTGCGTTGATTGCACCAGCGAATAGTGTAGCAAAAGCGAGCGAAAAAATTGACGTTTTCATAGACATGAAATTGATAATGATGAAAAAATGATTTTTGAAAAAAAATTATTTGATGTTGTTGCTATGTATAGTACTAAAACCGTGCCAAACTTTTTTTGAGGGGGGGGAGGTGGCACCGTTTTCGTTTCGACTCCACTCAACGAACGGTCCGACTCCGCTCAACGAACGGTGGCACCTCTCTTCGCACTCAAAAAAAAATCAATGACCTTGTAACATTCTATTCCTTGCAATCGTCGTGCCAAAGAAATGAGCTTAACCTACTTCAAACAGCATATACTACCGGTTAAAGACAAACTCTACCGGTTGGCTTTGCGCATCATGAGCGATGACGCAGCGGCGCAGGATGTTGTGCAGGAAGTCTTGGTGAAAGCCTGGAATCAGCAGGATGCCTGGCCAACCATCCGAAATGTGGAGGCCTGGTGTATGAAATTGACGAAAAACCACGCCATTGATAAAATACGGAGCAATCGTCACCGGTCGGGAATGCTGGAAGCAGCTACTCTACCCGGATTAGCAACAGATGCTCCGTCGCCGCTGGCAGCAGCCGAATATTCGGATACGATGGCGCATTTGATGAAACTCATGCAACAGTTGCCGGAAAAGCAGCGCCTTGTGATGCACCTGCGCGACATTGAAGAAATGAGTTACCAGGAAATCGCTGAGCTGTTGGATATGCCCATGAGCCAGGTAAAAGTTAACTTATTCCGCGCCCGTAATCAGATTCGGGCTTTATACCTCCAAACAGAAAAACATGGATTATAAAACGCTGATCGAAAAATATTTTGCCGGGGAAACCACACTGGAAGAGGAAAAGCATCTGAAAGCTTACTTCCGGAACGAGGCCTCCGTGGAGGATGGCCTGAAGCGGTACATACCGTTATTCCGCTTTTTTAAGGAGGAACAGGCACGGGATTTGTCTGCAGATTTTGAACAACAGGTAACAACGAAGCTGTCTACTCCGGCACGGCGCTTCCACTTAAAACCCATCCGCATTGCCGTGGCTGCGGCAATTACAGCTTTGGTTTTGGTGGCGGCCACTTTGGTCTATATAGAGGTCAACCGAGCACCCGAAACTGCGCGGGTAGCTGCCATAGACTGGTCGAAATACGAGCCTAAAACGCCGGAAGAAGCCTACAAAATCACGCGGGCAGCCTTGATGAAAGTGTCGAGTGGAATGAATCGCGGGGTAGGTTTAGCTGCGGAGAAGGTGGATGTGGAAATTCAACGACTTAACGATAAAGCAGATTGATTTGAAGATTTGATGATGTGAAAATTTGAAGATTGGAGAGCCGTAGTTGTTGGAAATTATGGGTTCCAGACAATACGAATCCTCATCTTCAAATTTCCAAATTTTCAAATTTTCAAATTGTCCCATTTTCAAATTTTCAAATTGACTTTCATTTTCAAATTTTCAAACTATGAAAAATTTCCTGACTGTTATTCTTATTACAACTGGCTTGTCCGCTACGCTTGCTGCGCAGGACAACGCCATAGACAAGTACTTCTCGCAGTATGTAGAAGATGAACGCTTTTCGGTCGTTTACATCAGCCCGAAAATGTTCCAAATGCTTGGCAATATTGAGATCAATGAACTGGATTTAGAGGGCGATGAGGATGCGGTTGTGCTCAAAGACATTGCCAAAGACATCAAATCGCTTCGGATTTTGACGACAGAAACCACACCCGACAAATTCTACAAGGAGTTTAAGTCGAAAATCAACACGTCCGAATACGAGGTTTTGATGACCATAAAGGAAAAAGACGGCGACAACCTCGAATTTTTAGCCAAAGGCAGCAACGGGGAAACCATTGATGAATTGCTGCTTTTGTCTTATGACGACGAATTTGTATTGATCAGCTTCATTGGCAAAATCAGCCTGAGCAAGGTATCAAGATTAGCCAGAACGGTTGAGAAGAATGAGAAGCGGAAAGAGGATTAGATTATTGGTTATTAGTTACTGGTATATTGGTTATTGGTCAAGGACATACCAATAACCAATCCACTGTCAAAAAAAAAACACCATGAAAAGGATATTTATCATCGCCATAGTGACCGTATTGTGCAGTGTTGTTTCTCATGCTCAAAAAGACCCGCTGCGGGATTTTTTCAGGCAATACAGCAATTCGCCGAACGCCACCGACCTGCGCCTGCAAGGTTTTCTGATTCGATTGGCCGCCAATGTCGCGGACGAAGCTCCGGCGAAGCAGTTGCTGAAAAAAATCAATAAACTACAATTGTTGATTCTTGAAAACGGAGAACAGCCTGCCAGGGAAGATTTGGAACGCTTGATGAAAAATGTGAAAGCAGACCACTTTGAAGACCTGATCCAAATATCAGAAGGTGTCGAAAAAGTAAACCTGCTCATCCGGGAAAAAGACGGCCTGATCCATGATATCCTCATTTTTGTGAGTGAAAAGGATGAGTTTTTGCTGCTGCACCTGGAATGCAAGTTGCGCTTCAGCGACCTGAACGACCTTGATATTGATGTGGATGGCGCCGAGCACCTGAAAGCGCTTCCTGAAAAACGCATCCGGGTATAAGCCCAATCCAAAAAATAAAAAACCCTTGCTAATAAAAGCAAGGGCTTCTAACCCAAACAAATAAACACAAAAACTACTTTTTTGTAATATGGCAAATATACAGGCTTTCTCTTAACATTTACCATAATATGCGTACCTTTTTGCCCTCGAAAAAATGCAGAAAGTGACGCTATCAAAATTCTCTCTTAAGAACAGATCGCCGAGGGCGAAAGCCGGGATGGCTTTCCTGTTTACTCTTGGCATTGCCCTCATTTCCAATTGGTTCCATCCTTTTGGTGCGCCTTTGCCGGCTATTGGTTCTTTTTTTGACCCGGCCAAGGGCTTCTGGCAAAACGCGGAAGCCCTTGGCGCCATGGGAAACCAATCACTGGAATTACCGGTTCAGGGCCAACAGGTCTCCATTTTGCTCGACGACCGCTTGGTGCCACACATTTTCGCCGAAAACGAAAGGGATGCCGCTTTTGCCCAAGGCTACATTACCGCACAACACCGGCTTTGGCAAATGGACATTGCCACGCGGTCTGTAAGTGGCAGGTTGTCTGAAATTTTGGGGGAACGCACCTTGAAACGCGACAAACTGCAACGCCGCAAAGGCTTGGTCTTTGCCGCCGAACGGGCGTTGGAAGCCTGGAAAAAAACGCCGGACGAAATGGCGATCATCGAAGCCTATACCGCCGGGATCAATACCTGGGTTGCTTCGCTGAAACCAGAACAATATCCGCTTGAATTCAAGTTGCTGGGGTATGCTCCCGAACCCTGGACGCCGCTCAAAACCTCGCTCATGCTGAAAAACATGGCCGAGACCCTTTGCTCCCGCAGCGACGACATCGCAGCCTCCAATTCCATGGAGCTTTTTGGCGAAGAATTGTTCCGGTTTTTATATCCCGAATACAATCCGAAACAATCGCCAATCATCCCCGCCGAAGTGAGCTGGCCTTTTCAGCCAGCGTCCAAGCCCGAACCCAAGCCCCAGCCCCAACTCAGCGGCCTGATTCCCTTCAGAAATATTCCTCAACAGCCGGAAGGCATCGGCAGCAACAACTGGGCTTTGTCGGGCAGTAAAACAGCGTCGGGCAATCCTATCCTGTGCAACGACCCGCACTTGCGCCTCACCCTGCCTTCGATCTGGTACGAGGTGCAAATCCATACGCCGGAGCTGAATGCCTATGGGGTTTCGTTGCCAGGGGTTCCGGGCATTGTCATTGGATTTAATGAAAGTATTGCCTGGGGGCTGACGAATGTGGGGCAGGACGTGCTCGACTGGTACCGCATTCGCTGGGCGGATGTCAGCAAAAGCAGCTATTTGATTGATGGTGCGTCGAAGCTGGTAGAAATCCGTGAAGAGGTCATCCGGGTGCGCGGGCGGAAAACGCCGGTAATAGATGAGGTGAAATACACCATTTGGGGGCCTGTTGTACACGAAACGGCGCCCTCGGAATACGTAGACTTAGCGATGCGCTGGGTTGCTCACGATGCGCCTTCGGATGAATGTCCACACGAGGTCGGGTTGTTTTTTGGCCTGATGAAGGCCAAAGATTATGCCGCGTACAATGCAGGGGTTAGTTGCCATGAAAGCCCCGCTCAAAATATCGTTTTTGCTTCGCGCAGCGGCGATATTGCAATCACCGTAGCCGGAAAATTTCCAATTAAGCGGCAGGAACAAGGGCGTTTTGTTCAGGACGGCAGCCTGTCGGCCAATGCCTGGCAGGGCTTTATCCCCGCCGATCAAATTCCGAAAGTACGCAACCCGGATCGCGGGTTTGTTGCCTCCGCCAATCAGCGATCCACAGGCGCCGATTATCCTTATTATTACAATGGTGGTTTCGATGATTACCGCGGCCGGTACATCAACCGGCGCATCAATGCCATGAAAGGCGCCACGGCAGAGGATATGATGGCGCTTCAAAACGATAATTACAGCATTAAAGCCGAAGAAGGAGTGCCCCTGCTTTTGGGGCTGTTGGACGAGTCGCAGGTAAAAGACCCGCTTGGCCAGCAAATATTAGCTGATCTAAAAGGCTGGAATTTCCGCTTTGACGGCTCTTCTAAAGCCCCGGCAGCGTTTGAAGTGTGGTTTCGGGCAACGAATCGGCGGGCTTTTGAAGACCTTTTTGACTTTGAAATCCGCGACTCTATGGAAGTTTTGTTTCCGGAAACCTGGCGCTTGCTGGAGCTGTTAGAGCAACAACCGGAACACGCCGTTTTTGACGACTACTGCACCAACCACAATGAAACAGCCGATGAAATTGTGACCACCGCTTTTGGCGAGATGGTGGAAACCCTGCGCGAAAAATATACCACGAACAATTTCAACTGGGCGAAACAGAAAGGAACCAACATCTCGCATTTGGCCAATATTCCGGCTTTTTCTGCCAATGATGTCCAATGCGGGGGCTATTATGAAGCTCCGAATGCGATCAGCAAAGCAAATGGCCCTTCCTGGCGCATGATTGTAGAATTGGGCGATACACCAAAAGCGCACGGCGTTTACCCGGGCGGCCAGTCGGGCAATCCAGGCAGTCCGTATTACGACAACTCGGTGGCCGATTGGGCAGCAGGCAACTATTATGATCTGTTGTTCATGAAAGATGTGAACGATGGGCGGGGTAAGATTCGCGGGCGTGTGGAGGTAAAATCCAGATAGCCAACAACTTGATTAAACAAATGTTAGGCAGAATAAACTATTTCAAATGGAAAAAAGTACATCGTCCCAGCTACTGCGATTAACGGCTATTGCCTTGCTTATCATTGCGGGAGGCTGGTTCACAGCGCCTTTTTTGCCCTGGTGGCGGGTGCTTGTTTTTGGTCTGTTGGGGGGACTGCTCCTTGCAGGCGGATTGAAAAGATGGGTTTTTGTCACAGGTTTTTTGGGCGGAATACTCCTTTGGGGACTTCATGCGTCGTATCTTAGCGGCCTGAACGGCGGCATTCTTGGTGAACGGATTGGCGGCCTTTTTGGCGGAATTGGGGCCACGGGCGCTATTGTCCTCACGGCTGTGCTGGGCGGCTTATATGGCGGCTTGGGGGCGTGGACGGGGAAGTTGCTGCGGAACGCTATTTGATAGTTGGCAGGAAGCAGTTGGCAGTTGGCAGGATTGCTTTTACTCCTGATAAGGTTACGTATTCGATGTCAATTGAAAAACTGCCAACTTTATTAAAAACATATCCGGTTATGAAAGCAAAAGATCCTTACGAAATAGCCCGAAAACGGGTGAAGGCAAAAAAGGAATTTTATCAACACCTCAATTCTTATGTAAGCGTTGGGGCTTTTTTGATGATCCTGAATGCAGTGACCAGCTTCGGGGATTGGTGGTTTTTTTACCCGATGATGGGGTGGGGGATCGGGTTGGCAATCCACTTTATGAGTGTTTTTGGTATTCCCGGTATGGAACACGGATCTGACGATTGGGAAGAGCGCGCCATTCAAAAAGAAATGGAAAAACTGAAGCGAAAAGGAGAAGTCCCTCCCGGAGAAGAACCAGAAGAACCGCTTGAATTAAAAGAGATCATTAAAGAGAAACGCGGGAAAAACTGGGATGAAAAAGATCTGGTTTAACTACCTTTCAGCGCTTCCTGAGTTCGTTTGCAATTCAATAACAACTTGTTAACTGCATCTTGGCCCGAAGGCTCAATATCTTTACAAAAAAATAATGGAACTTACACTCCAACAATTTGATGCGATCGTGGCAAAGTGCCGGGAGGTTTTTATTAAAAAAACACACGATTATGGCACCTCCTGGCGCATTTTGAGGCCAAGTTCGCTCACGGATCAGCTTTACATCAAAGCGTGGCGCATTCGAAGCATCGAAGAAAAAGGCGTTCAGCAAGTGAGTGACCCGATAGCCGACGAATTTCTTGGATTAGTTAATTACAGCATTATTGCCTTGATTCAAAACGAGTTACCCGCAGATACGCCGCTGGAATTGCCGCTCGAAACCGTAAGCGCCCTTTATGACCAACAATTGGCAGAGACGCGCAAGTTGTTGCAGCAGAAAAATCACGACTACGGCGAAATCTGGCGAGAGCTTCGTGTCAGTTCCATAACCGACCTGATTTTGTCAAAATTGCTGCGCATCCGGCAAATCGAAGACAACAGCGGGAAAACGATTGCATCGGAAGGAGTTGATGCGAATTACCGGGATATCATTAACTATGCTATTTTTGCACTCATTAAACTTTCGTAAGGGTCGAAGATTTTCAACCCCTGCGATCATGTTTCAAATATATACCAATCATGGGTTTAGGTACAATTTTCATTGCAACGGCCATTGCGGCGCTCCTTCTGACAGCATTTATGGACTTTGGACTCCATAAGGTAAAAAACTGGTTCCTGAGTTTTTTCCAAAACTTTTCCGGCGCGCTTTTTGTCTTTTCCGGTGCGGTTAAAGCCATTGACCCCCTGGGGACGGCCTATAAGATGGAGCAATATTTCGAACAATTCGAGGTCGTCTTCAAAGACACCTGGTTCTCTTTTCTGGCGCCGTTGTTTCCAAAACTCGCGGAATATTCTGCTGGTTTTTCAGTCTTTATGATCGTTTTTGAAATCGTGCTGGGCCTTTTCCTCCTCATTGGCGCTTACCGCAAATTTACGGCTTGGGCATTCCTCCTGCTGGTTCTCTTCTTTACTTTCCTCACAGGTTTTACTTACCTGACCGGCTATGTACCGGAAGGGGTTAACTTCTTCCAGTTTGGGCAGTGGGGCAGTTATGTGGAAACCAACATGAAAGTGACCGATTGCGGGTGTTTTGGCGATTTCATCAAGTTGAAACCCAAAGTTTCTTTCTTTAAAGACCTGTTTTTGCTCATTCCGGCTTTTCTGTTCCTTTTCCGTTCCAAACACATGCACCGGCTGTTCAGTGCGCCGGTGAATATGGGACTTGCCATCATTTCCACGGCTTTGCTGACAGTGTATTGCATGAGCAATTTTGTATGGAACCTGCCTGATGTAGACTTCCGTCCATTCAAAGTTGGCGTTAATATTCGCGAACAGATGCAGGCCGAACTCGATGCGCTCAATGCCGTGGATATTCTGGCCTACAAAATGACCAATAAAAAAACGGGCGAGGTCGTAGAACTGCCTTATGACCAGTATATGAAAGAATTTCAAAAATATCCGGGTGCAGAATGGGAACTGGAGCAAGTGAAATCGGAACCAGCGGTGGCTCAGACCAAAATCAGCGAATTTGAAGTATCAGACCTTCAGGGAAATAACGTAACGGATACAATTCTCGCTGATCCCAATTACAGCTTTATGGTGATCGCCTACAAATTGTACGGCGCGGAGGATACCACGATCATTAGTATGTACGCGGATACGTTGTACGTGCCAGATACCATTCGCACCGCCAACTCGATGGAGATTGGCCGGAAGGCAGCCGGAGTGCGGGAACGCCGGGATACGGTGGTCACGAAAGCCTGGAAGGATGAGGCCTATCTGAAAGCCTGGCAGGAAAAAATAAACCCGATCCTGATGGCAGGCAAAAAAGACGGGCTAAACGGGTATGCCATTACGGCTTATCTTGATGCACAAACCATCGAAGGGTTTCGCAAAAAAATTGGAGCAGAATACCAATTTTATACGGCTGACGACATCCTGTTAAAAACCATCATTCGCTCCAATCCGGGATTGGTTTTGTTGAAAGACGGAAAAGTGGTGATGAACTGGCACTACCGTCAGCTACCAGACTACGCGAAGATTAAGGAGAAGTTTTTGAAATAAGCAACGGGAGTAAGGAAATTTACTTTCCTTTACAGTCTCATAAAATACTGCTTCCAGAAAAGTCATGTTGAGCAGAAGAAACGTTCGTATCAAAGTTATGCAGGTACTTTATGCAGCTGGCAAAGTTCAGGACATGGACTTCGGCAGTGTCATGCATCTTTACCGCAAAGGCATCAGCCGCTCTTTTGAGTTGTTGTTGTTCAATCTCGATGCGATGATTCGCATTGCAGGTTTTGCACGCCAAGATGCCTCAAAAAAAACAGCCAAACTACGCCCTACGGACGAAGACCGGCTCTTCACGGCCAAGTTGTACGACAACAGCTTGCTGGCTTCCCTGTCCGAAAACCCGGAACTCAAGCGCCTGATTCGCGCCTACCACCTTGACGACAAAATAGATGAGGACAACGTGCGCCTGATCTATTCTGATTTTGCAAAATCGGAAGAATACAAAAGCTACGTTTTGAAGCGCGATACCACCGACGAAGATCATGTAGAAATGTTGCTCTTCCTGTACAAGCATTGTTGCGCCGATGAGACGTTTAACGAATTAGTGGAAGACCACTATCCCGCCTGGATTGACGATAAATCCCTTATTGTCGGTTCCATGAAAAAAATACTGAAAGCTTTGCCGGCTGAAGCTGACTTTTATGATGCTTACCGCCCGCCGGAAGAAGCGGTAAAAGAATTTGGCGAGTTGCTGGTAGACAAATCATACCACACCGATAACGACCTGCTCGAAATCATCGAGCCTGCGCTCAAAAACTGGGATGCAGAACGGGTCGCTATTATAGATATGATTCTCATCAAAATGGCGCTCTGCGAAATGATGTATTTCCCCAGCATTCCTACCAAAGTAACCTTGAATGAATATGTAGAGATTTCAAAACTCTACAGCACGGACAAAAGCAAAGATTTCATCAATGGCATTCTTGATCGCCTGATGAAAAAATTGCAAAAAGACGGCAGGATTGTGAAGGAAGGGCGGGGGTTGATTGAGTAGTTTGCCCCCCAACCCCCGAAGGGGGAGCATAGGAGGTTATTGGTTATCAGTTATTTGTTATTGGTGAGACAAGTGACAAATAACCAGTAACCAATCACCAATAACGAGTAATAAGTGTCTTACAAAGTCAAAGAAATATACTATACCTTACAAGGCGAGGGCGCCCAAACCGGTCGTGCAGCAGTCTTCTGCCGCTTTACCGGCTGCAACCTCTGGAGCGGACGGGAAGAAGACCGCCGGAAAGCGGTGTGCCAGTTTTGTGATACGGATTTTGTAGGAACCGATGGCCCAAATGGCGGGCGATTCAAGACAGCGGAAGCCCTGGCAGATGCCGTAGCCGCTCAATGGCCCGGAGGAGGGAAACCTTATGTAGTTTGCACGGGCGGCGAGCCTTTGCTACAACTTGACGAGCCGCTTCTGGCCGCATTTCACCAAAAAGGCTTTGAAGTAGCCATTGAAACGAATGGCACCATCCTGCCACCGCCGGGCATAGACTGGATTTGTGTAAGCCCCAAAGCCGGCTCGGAATTGATTTTGCTTGCGGGCCATGAATTGAAATTGGTGTTTCCGCAGCCTGGCGCAGAGCCGGAGCGCTTTGAACACCTCAACTTTGAACACTTTTTTCTGCAACCGATGGACAGTCCGCAGCAGGCACAGAACATTCAGCTCACCCTCGCATATTGCCTTGCTCACCCGCAGTGGCGGTTGAGTTTGCAAACGCATAAGGTGTTGCGCATTCCTTAGACCTTGTATTTTCCGTAAACCTTTTCAATAGCCGCCGCCAGTTTGCGGTCTTTTTCGGTAACGGTATTGCCTGCATCGTGCGTATTGAGGTGGATTTCCACCTTGTTCCAGACATTGCTCCAATTAGGGTGGTGGTTCATTTTTTCGGCGAGCAGGGCCACCTCCGTCATGAAAGCAAATGCTTCGGAAAAGTCTTTGAATGCCAGGTTGGCGCTGAGTTTATTATTTGCTTCGGTCCACATAGTCGTTGCTATTTTTTACGAACAGGTTTAAGCATATTAACATCGGGAAAAGAATCTTGTTGTTATGAGCTATAAAGTCTAACCTCTAACATCTAAAATCTGACATCTAATCAGTAAACTTGCGCTACAAAACCGCCCGAAATGTCCCTGCTCAAAAAATTAGCCGGTGAAACGGCCATATACGGTGGCGCCACCATCCTTTCTCACCTGCTGAATTTCATCATCATTACGCCCTATTTGACGCGGATACTGGAAGGCAAACGCGATGAATACGGCGTTCACGGCCTCATGTACGCCTTTGCCGGCCTGCTGATGGTGTTTTTGACTTATGGCATGGAAACGGCTTTTTTTCGCTTTGGCCGGCAGCAAGAGGATCGAGAAAGAGCCTTTTCCACCGCTTCCATTTCTCTGCTGGGCAGCACCGCGTTCTTTGCAACGCTCATGTTTGTTTTTTCTCCGGATATTGCCGGGCTGCTGACCGAACGCTCAGACGCGCTTTACGTCGTTTATTTTACGCTCATTCTGGGCTTTGATGTCTTGTGCGCCATTCCTTTTGCCCGGCTGCGCATGGAAAACCGCCCCATGCGTTTTGCCATGCTGAAAGTGGTCAATGTGGTCGTGAACGGCGCACTCATTGTGTTTTTTCTGGAAATCGGCCCCTTGTTTGCCAAAGGAAACGGCCCCTTATCGGAAATCTATGTGCCGGGGCGGGAATTGCATTACGTTTTTATCGCCAACCTGATTGCGAGCGTTGTCACCTTCATCATGTTGTTGCCCTGGTGGCGGCGGGTAAATTGGCAGTTCGACCGCGCACTTTGGCGGAAAATGATGAGGTACGCCCTGCCTTTGGTGGTCGTGGGCATTTCCGGAATGATCAACCAACTCTCCGATCGGTTCCTGCTCAAAGAACTCCTGCCCGGCGACTTGAAAGGCAATCTCGATCAGTTGGGGGTTTACAATGCCTGCATCAAAATAGCGGTGCTGATGAACCTGTTCACTCAGGCGTTTAAATACGCTGCCGAACCCTTCTTTTTCAGCCACGCCGACCGCAGCGACGCCCGGCAGTTGTATGCGCAGGTGGGGCAGGCGTTTGCGCTGGCCGGCGGCTTTGCATTTTTGGGCATTATGCTCTACCTCGATTATTTTCAATACCTCATTGCCGGCAGTTACCGCGAGGGGTTGGTCATTGTGCCCATTACCTTGCTGGCTTATTTGTTTTTGGGGATATATTACAACTTTTCAGCCTGGTACAAACTCACCGATCAAACGCATATCGGGGCTTATATTTCTGTGGGTGGCGCGGTCGTTACGCTCGCGGTCAATATCGTGTTGATTCCGCGCATCGGCTACGCAGGCTCGGCTTGGGCTTCATTGGCCTGCTTTGGCTTCATGATGGTTGCGGGCTACCTCCTTGGGCAGCGCTATTATCCCATTCCTTATCCCATCGGGCGCATGGCATTGTATATTTCCCTGGCTGTCGGGATGTACCTGCTGAGCGAGGCGACAAAAGTGGAAGACCAAATCCTGCGAACAGTGATCAATACCGGCTGGATGGGTTTTTACCTGTTGCTGGTGTATGGGATGGAGCGGAAGGGCTTACTAAAGAGGGTTTCGGCGCATTGAAAAATATTGTACTTTTGAAAAAAACTTTGGACATGAGCAGGTTCATAAAAGATTTGGAAATCAAGAACTTCAAGTCTATCCGGCATCTGAAGTTGTCGTGTAGGAAAATCAATATTTTAGTCGGAAGCCCGAATGTGGGTAAGTCTAATATTTTGGAAGCAATATCTCTGTTAGGCGCCGAATACAGCAAGCAGGAAGACCCGCTTCTTTCAGCGCTTATCCGTTATGAAAACCTGCGCAATCTTTTTTACGATCAAAATATGCGAAATCCGATCGAAGTCAATGCGAAAGGAGTAGGATGTGCCCGTATGCTTTATGCGGATGAAAAACAGCAATATGAGCTTGTATTTGGGCAAAATGAAGCGGTGGTTCAGGATTTAATTACTTCGCGTAGCAGAGACATGGCGCTTGATAGTGCAAATGCAACTTATGCAGACGCTCCGGGGGCCGTTGTCCTTACCGCTTTAAATACCGGGGTAAACCGAACCAGGTATCAGGAAAAAGGCGCGGTTGTGAGTCCGGTGAGAAAATATGATTTCAGAAAACATGATCGTGCGGTATTTGCAGGCAACGGATATTCTTTTTTAAATCCTCCGGGGGGCGAAAATCTTGTTGAGATCATCCAGAGTACTCCCGAATTGCGCAAGGAAATAGGCACGATATTCAGTAACTATGGACTGGAACTTGTATTAGATATTCAGAGTAATCAATTAGAGATACAAAAGCGGGAAGATGGTATTGTGATCAAAACGCCTTATGCGCTCGTGGCGGATACCCTGCGTCGGTATATTTATTACTACGCAGCTATCTTGTCAAATCGTAATGGGATTCTGCTTTTGGAAGAACCGGAAGCGCATTCTTTTCCACCCTATATTCGGGCATTGACTGAACGAATCATAGAATCATCTGAAAGCAATCAATTTTTCATTGCCACACACAGTCCATATTTGCTAAATACCATCATCCAGGAAGTCAAACGAGAAGACCTGCGAATTTGGGTTGCTACTTTTGAAAATTACGAAACAGCAGTTAAGCAGCTTTCCAAAGAAGAAATCAATCAATTGTCTGATTATGATGTGGACATTTTTTTCAACCTCAATTGGTTTGTGAATGAAGGAGCTGCAGATATTGCCTGAGTGCTACGCCGACACCCTGTTGGCCGAAGTATTAGGATTCGAAAAACCAAACCATAAGGCTAATATTAATGAAGTTGCTAAAACGATGAAGCATACTTTGAAAACAAGTCTTGCTGTTGGTCTTATAGATGATGACAAAGTAACGCAAGAATATTTTGAGGAATTTTCTGAGTATGATAGGAAATACAATACTATTCTAAAAAAACATCCTGACCGCAAGCATTATTTGATCGTCTTAAATCCTGCTTTTGAAAAATGGGTGTTCAATGCAGCAAACATTAGTGGAATAGATCCCATAAAATATGGATTTCGTGACATCATAGCTTTTAAAGACGCCACCAAAACGATCCATGCCAGGAAAAACCATAACATCAAAAATTTCCTGAACGCCATCAAACAAAAACTAAACAACCCCATCACCCAAATCACCCAATGGATCGAAGATATTTTGACCAAAGAATAACTGTACAATACGCCCGGCCGATGTCCTCACCTGCAAAAATTGCCTCATCCACTTCCTCCCAAAAACTCCGACTCATCGCCTCCCTGCTGGTTTTACTCAGCGCAATCTGCTTTTCGGGCAAAGCGATTTTGGTGAAATTGGCCTATCGCCACGACATTGACAGCGTCTCCCTGCTGACCCTGCGCATGATTTTTTCCCTGCCTTTTTTTCTGTTCAATGCATGGATTGGCAAGCAACGACATAAAAAAAGTGGAAATTATGAACCGTTGAGTTGGCGTGACTGGCTGAAAATTACTGCTTTGGGGCTTACCGGGTATTACATAGCCAGCCTTTTTGATTTCATGGGGCTGCAATACATCACGGCGGGATTAGAACGACTCATCCTGTTTTTGTATCCCACGATGGTATTGCTGCTGTCGTCGTTTTTTTTGCGAAAAGCAATCACCCGCACACAAGTAATTGCGCTGCTGCTGACCTACGGAGGTGTTGCAATGGCCTTACTGGACCCTTCGCAACTCGGAGGCAGTAATGTGCCCCTCGGCGCGGCTTTGATCTTTGGAAGCGGACTGGCTTATGCGGTATACATGGTAGGCAGTACCAAATTTATCGTGCGCATGGGGCCAATGCGCTACACTTCAACGGCTATGATTGCAGCAAGCGCCGCCATCATCCTGCATCACGGCGTTGTTTATCAATGGCAACTTTGGGATTATCCTGCGGAGGTCTATTGGCTGGTCTTGGCAATGGCCATTTTCGCGACTGTGTTGCCAACGTTGCTGGTCAGCGAAGGCATCCGGGTCATTGGGGCGGGCAATACCGCCATCATCAGCAGCGTCGGGCCCGTGGCGACCATTGTTATGGGCTATATTTTCCTGGGAGAAAGTTTTGGTGGATGGCAAATACCGGGTACGCTGCTCGTTTTGGCAGGGGTGTTGTGGATCAGCGGAGTCAAAAAAACATAATTACCTGATTTTCATTTCCATTATCATACCCAAATAAGAACGCGCAAAAGCTACTTCTGAATCAAAAGCCAGCAGGCTGGAATCGGGCGAAACATTGCGGTACGTTTCTGTGATCTGCTCTATGGCTTTTTTTATGTCCTTTTTTTGGAACGACAAGCCATCGTTCCCCCGGAAATTTTCCTGAAAACCAAGCGCTTTGAAGTATTTAGCTTCCATAATCCGAAAGTAAAGATGGAGCAGCGCCCGGTCGTATTTTGGAATGGCAAAATTGAACAGACATTTACCCACAATATAACCCGGAATGGCCAAAGCAACTTTATCATAACCATTCTCTTCGTACCAATCCATTTTAGACAATTCGGTAGAAAGCACTTGCACCACTTGTTCGTGGCCAACAGAGGCCGTAATGCCAAAAGTAGCCGGCACACGATACATTTCTTTAAAAAATGCTTCTTTCGGGCGGGTCGCTAATTTTTGCAGTTCTTTGCAAAATAGCAGATTTTTCTGCGCAACGGTGCGTTCATCTTTTGCAAAATATAGCCGGTGCATACGCTCCAGGGTTTCCATCATAAATCCTTCCGGCTTGATCAGATAGTCCAATTTGTAAACCAGATTGAGCAGGAGGTAGGAAATACCGCCGGGGTACTGGTTTTTATCCAACCTACCACGTTCGATTTCTTCGAGGGTTTCCCGAATCTCTTTTTCTAACCAGGCATATTTTGCTTCTTTTTCTGCTTCCGGAATCGGTTTCAGGTGCGCAATTTCTACCGGCTCCAGGTTGCTGAATTCGTCTATCAACAAATCATCCTGCTTATCGGCATTGGTAGCAAGCTCTTTTAAGGCGTAGTAGAGCTTATAAGGCGAACCGTCAAGGGTGTAGGTATCGAATACAATAGCAAGGTTATTGTCGGGGTCGAGGGCAAAGCGACTGTACTGCAAGCTAAAATTTTGCTCCATCAAACGCCGGAGAATTGCGGTGCTGAGGGTCTGGGTTTTGACGATTTTGGCTTCAATTTTTACTTTCTGCGCGTCGGCATAGCCATTTATTTTTTTAGAACCCTGATACAATTCAAAGCACAATTGTTCGCCGTCTACTTGCCATTTTACGTTGCCTTCCTCCGCATCCTTCAGGTATTCCAGAAAAGCTATGTAAGCGCCCAGGTAGTCCTGCGATTCAAATTGCGTAAGCGAGCGATCCCATGCTTCATGCTGGGCTTCCGTCTTGTAGGCATCGCTGTATCGCCCGAATTTGATGTCCGGTTGCGGGGTTTCCGAAGTTTGATTTCCAAAAAGGCGATTCCAGAAACTCATCTATTGAGACGTTAGATGTGAGGATTAGGCATTAAATAGATATTCGTGAGGTTTACAGGTATTTGAGGTAGCCACTGCAAACCGGACAAAATTAACATTTTTGCTCAATCGCGATGCACTAATCCGCGACTGAATTTCAGAGCCTCCACTTCAACCGTTGATTACAACAGACTCAACTCCATGCCAAACCGGGCGCGAATTTCCGCCCCGGGTTCAATGACTGCAAGTCCATCTCCGTTGTTGAATGCATCAATATTGCAGGTCATCGGCTCTATGGCAATGGAACTGCGGTGTGCGGGGGTGAAGACCTGCAAAAAATTGTACTTTCCCGGTCCGGTTTCCTGCCAAAAGCGCAATTGCTCACTTTTCCCGCGAAGGAAGGTTTCCGCAATGCCCTCCGCATCCGGCAGTGCAAAGCAGTTGTCCAATACGGTTGTTCCAATTTTTTTAGAAACGGCAAAATCGTCGTAAGCATAACGTTTTCCGGTGGGAATCATGGCAGCGTCAATGCCTACGAACTGGCAAACAGGCATTTGCAATTCGATGTCTTTTATTTCGGGATAACCCAGATGAAAGTAGGGGTGCCAACCCAAGCCCGCCGGAATGCTGCGGTCGCCGTCGTTGCGAAAAGCCAATGTGATGGTCAACTGACCGGGATATTCTATTTTGAAAACAGCCGTAAACGTAAAAGGGAACGGGTAGCTGGCGTTTTCGCCCTGACTTTGATATTGGCAGACGGCGGTGGCTTCGTTTTCGCCGATTTCATACCCGATCAGTTCGATGTTTTTGTCCATGCCCAAACCATGCAAAGCCGTACCGGTTGCAGGGTCGTTGACCGGAAACTCAAGGCGTTCGCCGCCCCATTCATAGCGCCCTTCCCGCAGGCGATTGGGAAAGGGAAACAGCATCCCACTTTTCCCCCAGTTATTTACCGAAACTTCTACCGGGGTTTGGCACCCGTCCAGGATGGATTTTCCGTGAAGGATCAGATCGGTAACGGAGGCGCCGCCACCCGGCACGAGTGAAAAAAACACTTTGCCGGAAGCATGCCGGAAAATATGTTTTTCATATTTGCCAAAGGAAACAAGTTCGTGTTTGAACATCGTGATCAACGTAGTTAGTGTCTGTTTTTAGAGTCCGAGGCTTCGACTTACTTCGGCCCCGCTCAGTACAAGTCGCTCAGCCACCATCTCAACCCGTTCGTTGAGCGGAGTCGAAACGAACGCAACTATCCTAAGGATTTATAATATACAGTTCAGTTGCGCGTGGCAAAAATGCTAAAATTCCTGCTAACTTTATCGGAGTAAACTTAGAGCTTGTTCGGGATTTCCGGAACAAGCTCTTAAAGCCATTCCAACTATGAAACAACGCTTTGCTTTTCAGTTTTTTGTAGCGATTGCACTTTGGGTAACTGCAACGGGCTGCGCCGGATTAAAAGATTATAAAAACGCGCAGGATGCATTTAATCTGGGTGCAAACCTCGAAATGAAACAACGGACACAAGCCGCAACTACGGATTTGCCGGCCTCGCCCGATTTGGAAAAAATGTTCCCGTCTTCTGCTGAACCGGATTTGAGTTTGAAACCGGTTGCCTACTATCAAAGCGCTTATGATCAGGTAACTAAAGCCTTGAAAAGCAGTGACAAACTCAAGTCAAGTGATGTTTTAGGGGAAGCGCTTGCCATTAAGTCGCTCGCTGCCTGGAAGCTGAAAAAGTATGAAGAAGCCCGCGAGGCTGCAAAAGCGGCCAGCTCGGAACTCGATGCCGAGCAGGATGCCGGGGCTCGGGATAAAGCTTTGATGGCTGCAATGAGTGGGCTAATTGCCATTGACCTTGCACACGATACGATTGTGAAAATGAACCAGTTGCTGTTGGCTAAAGCGGAGCAACCGGAGCAGGTCACCCCGGAACAGGCTGCTGCGCTGTACGAACAATCCAAAATGCACTTTGAACAATTCGTTTTCAGCCGGCAAATTTCCCGGAATGCGATTTGGCAGGGTATTCAGACAATTGACGAAGCGAAAATGAAAGCAGAACCCACCCACGAGATTCAACGCTACCTTTTGATGGCGCAATTGGCAGGCCTGAAAAATTGGACCGATGCGCTGAATGCCATTGATACCGCCGCTAAACGGCTGAGGGTGAAAAGCAGCAACAATGCAGCAAAAGACTGGATTGAAAGCCAAAAAGCATTTTATCGCACCACCCGGGACGGCTACCTCGGAAAATTAGCTGCATTAATTCCCGGCGGCAAAAACGATCCGGTTTTTCTTGGTTGGGAAAAGATACTTTAGCGCTCAATCAAGCGCTTCGTAATCATTTCATAAAGCTTGGCCTCATCGGGCATTTCCTGCAAGTAGGCTAAGTGGCGGGCGATTGTTTGCTCATCGCCGCGCACTGCCGGGCCGGTCTGGGCTGCTTTCGGCGGCAAATGGCGCACTTTTTCGGCAGTTTCGCGGATCAATGGAATCAACAGGTCAAAATTCAACTGCTCCTTTTCCAGAATGCGTTGGCCCGTTTGATACAGGTAATTGCTAAAATTATTGACAAAAACAGCCGCGACGTGCAGGGCAATCCGTTGTTGCTCTTCAATAGCAACCGCTTGTTTGCCAATGCGTTCTGCAATGTTTTTTAATAAGACTTCATCCTCTGGCGATGAGGCTTGTATACACACGGGAATTTCCAAAAAATCGGGTGTACGCTGCGGGGAAAAGGTCTGGAGTGGATAAAATATGCCAAATCGAACGGAATAGGGCGCCAATACGGACGCCGGGGTCGCACCAGAAGTATGCGCAAAAAGCCCTTCGGAAATTCCTGCTTCCGACAATCGTCTTCCGGTTTCTGCAATCACATCATCCCGTACCGCCAACAGATAAAGCCCGGTATGGGCCGAAACTTCCGAAAGTTGGTCTATGGCGGCCGCACCCACGATTTCGGCAAGCACTTCTGCCTTAGCTTTATCGCGGCTGAATACCTGCGTCACCCGATACCCTGTTTCGCTCAGACGTTTAGCGAGATGCGTACCGACATTGCCGGCGCCTATGAGGGTGATGGGGGGCATTTACGAAGGATTATTTTCCGTGGCTGGAATACCTTCTTTCCGCATCCGCCGCCACATCCCCAATCCCATACCCAGCATCATCATCACCGAACCCAGCCAAAATAAGTTGATCCCGGGAAACTCGATGGCCTCCAGCACGATATAATCCGAACGCAATGAATTGGTAGCAATCTCAACCGGGGCGCTGTTAACGTTGCGGGGCACGGTTTTTGCCACCATCAGAGAGATGGTTCCTTTTTCCGGGTCTATGCCCACAAAGCGCAGGTGCAGCCCCAGCGATTCTACCTCGTCTTTGAGGTTAAAGGGCTGATTGCCGCGAATGAAATACACCGGTTCTGCAGTAAAAGTCTGGTTTTTATCATCCGTAATCCGCATCACGGCGCCGACGGCAATGTCGCCGGCAGCGGCTTTGTACATCGAATGGCTGGGCGTTTTGTTAAAGCTGGTAAATTGCAGATTAAGCCCTTCAAACGCTACGGTTTCGCCGTCCTTAAACGCCAGCGTTTGGTAGTCGAGTTGATCTTCGGGCGTAAATAATTGCCCGAATATAGCATCGTTGAGCCGAACGCGGGCGCTCAATTGGTTGATCTGCACCGGATAAGTGTAAAGCAACTCTTCGCGCAGCACCAACACCGGCATAACGACATAAACGCTGTCGTCGTCAGACCGTTCAACGCGCAATTGCACGCCTACGGCCAGATCGCCTTCTTTGGGTTTGTATTCCGGGTGGGTCGGATTGCGCTCCACCCCGTTGAAGGTAAGCGTATATTGCTTGAGTACAAAAGTGTCCTGGTCTGCAATCCGGATCGTATCCATAAAGGTGATGGGGCCCCGGTTGTCAATATTGATGAGGCGATATTTTAAACTGTCTTCGCGCTGCCGGCGAAAATCCATATCCATTTCCACCTGCGGCAGCGACGCGATGTGCGTAAAAATGTCCCGGTCGGCATAGCGTTTGGTTGAAGGATTGGAAGAGGCCACCTTGGTAAAGGTCTTGTCGTACAGGATATTAGGATGCAAATTGAATTCTTCTTCCACTTCGCCTTTTCCGTTGCGCCGTTTATAATTAACGGTATATTGGCGGGTATAGGTCTCTAATGTATCGTGGGTGTAAGTGATTTCGTAGCCGCTCATGGTGGTTGGTGAACCCTTGAAGAGCAGCACGTTGCGGCGCAGGCTCTGCTCATCGGCGCCTTCAATCAGGCCGTCCATGACAAAAGGATTGGAGGAAATCACCTGTTTGTTCAGCCCCGAAGCGATGATGCCCACCAGCATCAGTCCAAATCCGATATGCGCGATGGCTGACGCGCCGGTTTTCAGGTTCCCTTTCAGGAAAAGCACGATATAGTCAAGGTTCGTAACCACCGTAAAAATCCCGCTGAACAACAGCAGTGAATACTGCCAGTTGTACGTATTGATCCAAAGCGTAGTCAGGCCGGTAAGGGCTGCTGCAACAACAACCGCAATTCCCGTTCGGATGAAATATTTGGTCTTCCGGCTGTCCCAGTTGAATTCGCGAAAGCGCAGGTATTGCGCAAAACCAGACAGCAGCCCGATGAAAATACCAATCCACAACTGGTATTTATTATAGTGATCCACCGGATCGGTAATAACACTCCCTTGAAAAGCAGGATCGAAGTATTGTATAATTTTATTGTAAACCGGCAGGGAAGTAGATGCAGTGATTAACACCGCTGAAAACAGCAACACCAAAGAGCCGATGAACATCCAGAATTCTTTGGAAGCAGCGTGTTCTTCTTTCGCAGGCGCCGGAATACCCCGGTATCGCGTTGCCAGCAGCCCAATGGTTATTCCAAGATATGCGAAAATAAAAAAGACCAATTGCCATTCCAAGCCCATTTCCGTGAAGGCGTGAACGGACGTTTCGCCAAGTACGCCGCTGCGCGTCATGAAGGTTGAATAAACAATCAGGACAAACGTCAACAAATAGTAGAGGTAGGTACTTCTGATGGCGTAACCGGTATGCCGGGCGATCAGGTTGGTATGAATGCCGGCGATCAGGATAATCCAGGGTACCAGCGACAGGTTTTCGACTGGATCCCAGGCCCAGTAACCCCCGAAGCTCAGCGCTTCATAAGCCCAGGCGCCACCCATCAAAATGCCCGTACCCAGAATAGCGCCGCTGAACAGTGCCCAGGGCAAAGCAGGTTTCATCCATTCCGTATGCTGGCGGGTCCACAAGCCGGCCACTGCAAAACAAAAAGGAATGGAGGTGGAGGCAAAACCAAGAAACAGCGTTGGCGGGTGGATGGTCATCCAGTAGTTCTGGAGGAGGGGATTCAGGCCGTTGCCTTTAATCAGGGAAACGTAATTTTCGTTTGCAAAAATCGGCGCGTCCATCACCTCGCGGAGCAGGAGTGTGGGGTTGCTGCCGAGGCGCATTGCATCTTCTCCAAAGCCTATATAAACACCGAGGATCATGGAACCAATGACCGCCTGAATGGACATCAGCGTTGCCATCACCGGCGATTCCCAGGAACCCGATTTAAAAATCAATACAAAGCCCAGGATGATGTGCCAAAACATCCACAGCAAAAAACTGCCTTCCTGGCCTTCCCAAAATGCTGAAAAAATGTATTTGAAAGGCAGGTCTTCGGAAACGTGCGCCTGAACATATTGGTACTCGTAGTATTGCTTCGTCATCACAAAAAAGAGCATCCCAATGATGGCGAAGGTGCCCGTGGCGTGGGCAATGAAAGCGCCGCGGCCTATTTTTTTCCAAACGGCAGCCTCGGGGAGGTTCCTGCGGTTGGTTGCAAAAAAATACGCCAGTGTACCAAGCAAACTACTCACAAATCCCAGAAGGACGCCAAAATGTCCAATTCTGCCCGGCCACAAATGCTCGCCGAAATATTGCATTTCCTGCATGAAAGGTCTTTTTTGTAGGAAGTAGAGGATAGAAAGAAGCTTAACTAAGGCTTCAAGCCTTAGTTAAGCTGGCTGGTTTGCTCTTAGCTTTCTTTCCCTTTGATGTAAATTTCTTCGTCTTTGTATTTGGAGGGGCACTTGAGCAGCACTTCCGAGGCGACAAACTCTTCCCCTTTCATTTTGCCCGTCAGCACGATTTGCTCCGACATTTCAAAATCCTGCGGCTTTTCAGAAAGCAAGACCACTTTCCGCTCTTCCCCTTTGGCATCGCGCACATAGAAGCTGAAGTAGTTCGGATCTTTTTCCGGATTGTAGTACATTTCTTTGGTTTGCACCAACTGGCCGGCAATTTTAGCTTTGCGGCCACTTTGAGCTGCGTCGGCAAAAGAAGCGTATACAGAAAGGTCTTTGGTTGCTGTGGTTAACAGGTAAATTGCGGCCAAAACCATGGCTCCTGCAATAAGATATGTTTTTTTCATAACCGCTTGTTATAAATTTTCACAAATTTACGACATGTTTGCCGGCTTATGCAGACAATTCAACGTCAAAATGATGTAATAAAACACATGGGAAACCTGATCGTTCATCTTTCCGGGGCTTCCATCCGCCAACAAGCCAAAGTTGTGCTTGCGGATGTGGGCCTGAAAATCTCCAAAGGGGAGTTCGTTTACCTCGTTGGCCGAACCGGCAGCGGGAAGTCGAGCCTGTTGAAAACCATCTACGCCGCGCTGGAACTTGAAGAGGGCAGGGGAGAAGTGGCTGATTTTGACTTGCGCGGCCTCAATCGCCATACCATTCCATTGCTTCGTCGAAAATTAGGCATTGTTTTCCAGGACTTTAACCTTTTGGCTGACCGGAATGTGGATCAAAACCTGCGGTTTGTGTTGTTGGCAACCGGTTGGAAAGACAAAGCCCTCATTGAGCAGCGCGTTGTGGAGGTGCTCAAACAAGTGGGCCTGGAAAAAGAACGCTTCCGGATGCCGCACGAACTTTCGGGCGGGGAACAACAACGGGTCGTCATCGCCCGCGCTTTGCTCAACCGCCCCGAATTGATTATAGCAGACGAACCCACCGGCAACCTCGACCCGGAAACTTCGGATGATATTTTGTTGCTCCTGCGTCAATTGGCCCGGCAGAACAATACTGCCGTCCTGTTTGCTACACACGATTACCGCATCATTGAGCGTTTTCCTGCCCGAATCGTACGGTGCGTTAATGGCCGCGTGGTCAGCGAAGAGGAGTTCGAACTCTAAAGGACAGACACTGACTAAATGATCCGCATAAGCTGTCCTCATCTAACAATCTAATATCTAACATCTAATGTCTAATGTCTTTATTGAAACCGGATTTCCCGGGCTTATTTTGTTTGAACCCAAAGTCATTGGAGACGACCGGGGGTATTTTTTTGAAAGCTACAGCCTGCGCGATTTCCACCGGGCCGGAATCAGCGTCGCGTTTGTTCAGGACAACCAGGCCCGGTCGGGTTATGGTGTATTGCGGGGGTTGCACTACCAGGTTGCGCCTTATGCTCAGGCCAAGTTGGTGCGTGTCCTCGAAGGAGAAGCCCTGGATGTTGTCCTCGATTTGCGACCGAAATCGCCCACTTACGGGCAATCGTACAGCGTCGTTTTGAGCGCTGAAAACAAACGGCAGTTGTTTGTTCCCCGAGGCTTTGCGCACGGCTATGCGGTGTTAAGTGAAACGGCAGAATTTTTCTACAAATGCGATAACTACTACTCCCGACCACACGAAGGCGGCTTGTGCTACGATGATCCTGCCCTCAACATTGACTGGCAGATTCCTGTTGGTGACCTCCTGCTTTCGGAAAAAGACCGGCTTTGGCCAAAATTTGGAGAACATCGGGTGTAAAAAACGGCAACTAACGTTTCGACGCCGCTCAACGACTGGGCGGCGTCGAAACGACAATACATGTGGCTTCGACTCGGCTTCGACTTCGCTCAGCCACCGGCTCAGCCACCGACAAGGCTTGTGGTTCAGTTAACGCGCTCAGCCACTGCTCAGCAAGTAAACAGCCATTGATGGTTACCGCCAACATTGTCGGTCGTTGAGCGGAGTCGAAACGACCGAACCATCAACGGAGTCAAAATAACTCCAGCTTTGAGTAAAGGCAGACGCTAATCAACCCGAAATTTCCGGGTTGTGCACGGCGCGGTATTTCGGAACCAGTACTTTTATCAAAATCCAGGCTGCGAGATAAGCCGTCGCACAAAAAGCAAACATGAGGGTATAACCGGTTTGGATATGCCCCAATGCCTGGTAATGATCGAACAACGCGCCGCCCAATTTAGAGGTGAGTACGCCGCCCAAACCGCCGGCCATGCCCCCGATTCCAACTACGGTTCCCACCATTTTTAAAGGGAACAAATCGGGTACGGTTGTAAACAAATTGGCGCTCCATGCCTGGTGAGCAGCGGCGCCTATCCCAATCAGCAAAACCGGGATCCAGTAACTGATGCCGCCGAGTGGTTGAGCCAGTAAGACGACTAAAGGGAACAACGCAATCCAGAACATGGCCCGCAAACGACCTTCATAAGCCGGTATGCCATTTTTGATAAAAAAGACTGGAAACCAGCCGCCGCCAATGCTCCCAAACATCGTCAGGGTATAAATCACCCCAAGTGGGAATGCAATTTCGGGGCCGGTCATGTTGTATTGAGCTTTCAGGTAAGCCGGCAACCAAAAAAGGAAAAACCACCACACGCCATCGGTGAGAAATTTTCCAAGCACAAAAGCCCAGGTTTGCCGGTAGCCCAGCAAGGTGATCCAGCTTTGTTTAGCGGGAGCGGAATCGTCCGGTGCTTCCTGGTCGCTGCGGATGAAAGCGAGTTCTGCCGCTGAAATCCGGGTTTGTTTTTCAGGTTTTTCATAATAAATTAACCAAAAAAACAACCAGATGAATCCAATGCCACCAATGACGATAAAAGCCATTTGCCAGCCCCATTGGTAAGCGATGAAAGGCACGGTCAACGGTGCTAAAATGGCGCCGACATTCGCGCCGGAGTTAAAAATGCCGGTAGCGATGGAGCGTTCCTTCCGGGGGAAGTACTCGGCTGTTACTTTGATGGCAACGGGGAAATTTGCAGATTCTCCGAATGCCAGGACTGCTCTGGAAATCATAAACCCCAGCACAGAGGCCGAAACAATGGCCATGTCCATCCAACTCAGTAAAGCAAGCCCGGCATCGCCAAGTGGAAGCGCAAATGCGTGCAGCATGGCGCCTGCCGACCAGATGATGATGGCCCAGGCATAACTGCTTTTGATGCCCATTTTATCCACAATCCGACCCACAAACAGCATGGAAAGCGCATAGGCAATCTGAAAAGTGGAGGCAATATTGGCGTAATCGGCGTTTGTCCAGGAGTAAGTTTCGGCAAGTACAGGTTGCAATAAACTCAGGATCTGCCGGTCTAAATAATTGATGGTGGTGGCGCTGAATAAGAGTGCGATAATCGTCCAGCGAAAGCGACCGTGTTGTGTATCAATCATGTCGGTCTGGTATTCGGGAAGTTGAAATAATTTTTCGCATTGTGGTAGCAGATATCCTGGATGATTTTTCCAATCCATTCAAAATCGCGGGGCAGTTCGCCGTTTTCAATGTCCTGGCCGAACAGGTTGCACAAAATGCGGCGGAAATACTCATGGCGCGGGAACGATAAAAAACTGCGCGAATCGGTTAACATGCCCACAAAACGACTGATCAATCCCAAATTGGACAGGGCATTCAACTGGCGTTCCATGCCGTCTTTTTGATCCATGAACCACCAGGCTGATCCTAACTGTATTTTCCCGGCTACTGAGCCGTCGTTGAAATTGCCGATCATGGATGCGAACAACTCATTGTCTGCCGGATTGACATTGTAAAGGATCGTTTTGGCCAATTGATTGCCGGAATCCAGCCGGTCGAGAAATTTGGACAAAGCCTGCCCTTGCCGGAAATCGCCGATAGAATCCCCGCCTGAATCCGCGCCAACGTCCCGCTGCATTCTGGAGCTATTGTTGCGCAAAGGACCGAGGTGGTATTGCTGCACCCAGCCTTTTTCCCAGTCCCAGATACCAAAATAAATCAGCATAGCCGATTTGAATTTTCGGATTTCGGGATGCCCCAGCGAATTCCCACTCCGGATTTTTTGAAAAATGGCTTTGATCTCTTGTTCTGTATACTCCTCGGCGTAGATTTCTTCCAAACCGTGGTCGGAAACGCAGGCGCCGACGGAGGCAAAAAAATCGTGGCGCTTCTTCAAGGCGTCCAAAAAATCGTTGAAATGGTGAATGGAGTGATCGGCGGCCTGCTCCAACCGCGCAAGGTATTCATTGAACGTTTCCACATTTTCAACGGCCATGGCTTTGTCCGGGCGGAATGCGGGTAAAACGTTGATTTCAAACCCGTCACGGGCTATTTGTTGATGAAATTCGAGCGAATCGGCAGGGTCGTCCGTTGTGCAAAGCGTTTCTACGTTCATCATCTGCAGCAGGTTGCGGACAGAATAAGCCGGGGTTTGCAATTTTTCATGGCATTGGTTGTAAATGGAATGCGCAGTTGCCGGAGTCAGTAATTCATCTACCTCAAAATAACGTTTTAATTCAAGATGCGTCCAGTGGTAGAGCGGATTGCGCAGGGTAAAAGGCACAGTGGCTGCCCATTTTTCAAATTTTTCAACATCAGACCGGTTGCCGGTGCAATAGTCTTCGGATATCCCGTTTGCGCGCATCGCCCGCCATTTGTAGTGATCGCCGTTTAGCCATACCTGAGTCAGGTTTTCAAAAACCCGATCTTCCGCAATCTCCCGCGGAGAAAGGTGGTTGTGGTAATCTATGATGGGCATAGACCTGGCGTATTCAAAATACAAATGGCGGGCAGCCTCGCTTTGCAACAAGAAGTTTTCGGACAAAAAAATAGCCGTTTCGGTAGCTTTATGGTAGTCGGACATTGCTCGTTGGTTCTGACCTGTAACTTTTTCAGGCGTTTTGTGCCATCAGGTTTTTACATCATTTTAAATTGCTTTTTCAAAACATTGCCACTCGTTTTTCGCCTGACATCGGGTTGGCCACCCCCAATACTGAGGGTTACTTTCCCTTTGGGTTGCCATAATTCCCCTTTAGAACTGACGATGGAGAGTTCTTCAGGTGTGAGTGAAAAGGTCAGGGTTTTGCTTTCCCCAGCTTTCAAATTAACCCGCTGAAAACCTTTTAAAGCCTTGATTGGAGCCTTTTCGGCTACTTCCGGGTGCGAAAGGTAGAGTTGCACCACTTCTTCCCCGGCTAATTTGCCCGAGTTGGTCACAGTAACCGAAACGGAGATGTTTTTTCCAGCCTGAACCAAGCGCGGAAGTTTCAGCTTGCTGTATTTAAACGTGGAATAACTCAAACCATAGCCAAACGGATACAAAGCTTCCCCATTGAAATAGCGGTAGGTCCGGTTGCTCATGTCGTAACTCTTGAAATCCGGCAAGTCAGCGTCGCTTTTGTAAAAAGTAACCGGCAAACGCCCGGCCGGATTATAGTCGCCAAACAGCACATCTGCCAGCGCTGTGCCCGCACTCTGACCACCGTACCAGGCGTTGATAATCGCCGGAATATGGGCATCTTCCCACGGGATGGCAATTGCGCTGCCCGTCATCATGACGAACACGACCGGTTTTCCCGTTTTTTGCAATGCCTTCAACAGTTCGGTTTGGGCTTCGGGCAGCAAAATGGTGGTGCGGTCGCCGCCGTTAAACCCTTTGAAATTCACCTGCATTTCTTCGCCCTCCAATTGTGGCGAAATGCCCCCTACGAAGACAATCGCATCTACATCGGATAACCTATTGGCAAGGGCTGCAAAATCAACTTTTTCGTAATGGCCTGCCCGAAGATGCACGCCTGCCGATCCGTCGCCCTGCCAGTATTCCAGGACTAACTTGTAAATAGAATCTTTACGGATTTTTAATGAATAAACCTTAGGCCCCCAACGGTTTCTTTGCCAGGCATTCAGCACTTCCTGATCGTTGATAAAGAACCGGTACCCATCGTCGCCTTCTACTTCAAAATTGATCTGGCCGTCGGTTTGGGCTTTAAAATTGGACGTATAGCGCGCTGAAAAATGATTCGCTCTTAATGCCCCCATTATTTCCTGCCCCTCCTGCCATCGGTTGTCAATTTGACTTTCTATCCTGACCCATACAGGGTCACCGGCAAGGTCTTTGTTGTTGAAATATTCCGCTATAAACCCTTTTTGGTTTCTCCAACTGAATTGATCCGACACATCGGCGTAACGCAACAGGGTGTCGCGGGTGAAATCAACGGCCTTTTCATAAACAACTTCCACGGCGCTGCCCAATTTGTTTTTGATGCCTTCTAAGGCATTGACCACTTTGGAAGGCGTACCGTTGTAATTGCCCAAAACGGCGATCGAGTTGTTGGCATTGGGGCCTATGACGGCTATTTTTTTGAGATTTTTGCTCAGGGGAAGGGTGTTGTTTTCATTTTTCAATAAGACGATGGATTGTTGGGCCATTTTCAGGGCATGGGCTTTGTGTTCGGGCGCTTCTAAGGCACTTTCTGGGGTTTGGGCATATTTTACCCGGGACACCGGATCGAACATCCCCAACCGCAGCCGGGTTTCAAAAAGCCGCCGCAGGGAAACATCCAATTGCGATTCTTTGATCTTGCCCGTTTTTACCCCCTCTAAAAGCGCGTTGTAAACGCCGGTTCCGCACTCAACGTCGGTGCCGTGCATAACCGCATCTACGGCTGCACTTGTTGCGTCGGGGTGGGTTTTGTGGTACTTAAAAAAATCATCAATCCCCCAGCAATCGCTGGTCACATAGCCTGTGAATTTCCATTGCTCGCGCAAAATATCGTTCATCAGTTGGTCGCTTGCACAACAGGGTTGCCCGTTGAACGCATTGTACGCGCACATCACCCCTTCAACGTTGGCCTTCGTGACCAATTCCCGAAAGGCCGGAAGGTAGGTGTCCCACAAATCATAAACCGACGGACTGAAATTGTCTACATGGCGCGAAGGTTCCGGGCCGCTGTGCACCGCAAAGTGTTTGGCGCAGGCTGCGGCTTTCAGGTATTTCGGGTCATCGCCCTGAAGCCCGTAAACGAAAGCCCGACCGAGCATGGCCGTCAGGAAGGGGTCTTCGCCATAGGTTTCCTGGCCTCTGCCCCAGCGCGGATCGCGGAAAATATTGATGTTTGGCGTCCAGTAAGTGAGGCCGAGGTAGCGCTCATTATTTCTGCCCAATGCCGTTGCTTTATTGAATACAACGCGGCCTTCCAACGCCGAAAAATGCGCCATCTTTTGCAGCGAAAGCGTATCCCAGGTAGCAGCCATAGCGATTGCCTGCGGGTAGGAAGTCACTTTGAAAGGTGTTCGCGCCACGCCGTGCAGCACTTCGTTCCACCAGTCATAAGCCGGAATGCCAAGCCTGGGAATTGCGACCGCTGCGTTCAGCATTTGCGACACTTTCTCTTCAAGCGTCAGGCGATTGACCACATCCACCGCCCGATCTGCCACAGGGAGGTCGGGATTCCAAAAAGGGAAACCTTTGTATTCTTGTGCAATAAGAGAGGAACTGAATAATAATGCGAGAATGGGTAATATTTTTTTCATGCGGATGCTGCGTTTTTATTGATTCAATAATTAGTGTCTGTCCATTTAGTCGGGTGTCTGTTCTTTAGAGTTCAAGAGCAAGGCATGTAAAGACAGACACTACTTATAAGCCTCAATCGTCTGGATACGGCCATCCGAGTCGTATTTCAATTCGGTGACTTTTACGTTCCGCAAATGGGTTTTGCCCGATAATTGCACATCGTGATAAAATAAGTACCATTTCCCTTTGAATTCGACGATAGAGTGGTGGCTTGTCCAACCCAAAACCGGTTTCAGCACAATGCCTTGGTAGGTGAAAGGCCCGTAGGGGTTGTCGCTGGTGGCATAACATATATTATGGGTGTCACCGGTTGAATAAGAGAAATAATATTTACCGTTGTATTTGTGCACCCAGGCTGCTTCAAAAAAGCGTTTATCGTTTTGGGATTCTGTGAAAAGGTTTCCCTTTTCGTCTACAATTTTTATTTCTTTTACTTCGCCTTCAAATGCTTTCATATCGCTGCCAAGTTTGGCAATTCTGGGCAAACAAGCCGTTTCAGTGCCTTTTTTTACTTGGCCATTTCCATTGTACTGGTTGTTTGTCCAGCGCTGTAACTGTCCGCCCCAAATTCCGCCAAAATATAGATACGCCTGGCCGTCGGTGTCCTGAAAAACACAGGGGTCAATGCTGTAACTGCCTTTTATGGGCGCCGGTTCGGCTTTGAACGGCCCCGCTGGTTTGGAACTGGTCGCTACGCCAATTCTGAAAATATCGTCCTGGTCTTTTACCGGAAAATAAAGATAATAAATGCCGTTTTTGTAGGCTGCGTCAGGCGCCCACATTTGGCGTTTGGCCCAGGGCACGTCTTTAATATCCAACGCAACACCGTGATCGGTTACTTTTCCTCCGATCTTTTTCATAGAAAGGACGCGGTAATCCTGCATACCGAAATGACTTCCGTCATCGTCTTGTTTAATGCCCGCTTCGATGTCGTGCGAAGGATAAATATAAATCCTGTTTTTAAATACGTGCGCAGAAGGATCAGCGGTGTAAATATGGGAGACCAAAGGCTGTGAAATGGGTTTTTTATCCGTGCCGGACTGCCCAAAAGCCGCTATTGATCCAAGGATGCCAATGAAAGAGAAAAGAAGTATTTGTCGCATATATTGATTTGTTTTAATTGAATAATTAATGCCTGTCTATTAGAGCTTGTTCGGGATTTCACGATTGAGCGAGGTCGAGGAAATTTTGTTTTAGACAAGGCGAAACGTAAGTTCGACGTAGTCAATTTTGCAGGCATAGCCGGCAGCTATGATGAAAAAATTCAACGCAGTATAAAATAAAATTTGCCGACCACAGCCAATTGGTGAATTCCCGAACAAGCTCTTAGTCAGTGTCTGTTCTTTAGAGTTCGAGAGCAAGGCATGTTTGGCCCCAAAAACGGGAGTTTACTCGCGTAAATGACCGATTTTGGGGCCAAACATAACGCCGCTATCGGACTATAAAGACGGACACTAATTAAAATCCGATAGAATTGCCGCCGTCTACGGGCAGGGAAACCCCCGTAATATACCGTGCAGCTTCCGAGGCCAAAAAAACCGCCGCCCAGCCAATGTCTTCGGGTTGCCCGAAATAGCCCATCGGCGTGCGATTGAGCGCTTTATTCATGCGGTCGGGGTCATTGCTCATGGCCGTGCGCAGCATATTCGTTTCTATGAAACCCGGCGCAATCGCGTTGACCCGCACGTTGAATTTTGAAAATTCGGAAGCCAGGACTTTTACCATGCCTTCCAACCCTGATTTGGAGGCGGCGTAGGCTACCACGCGGTCAAGGCCATAATAAGCCGCCATCGAAGAAATCATGATGATGGCACCCGATTGGCGGGCGATCATGCGCGCTGCACAAGTCCGGGTGAGTGCAAAAACAGCGTTGAGATTGGTATGGAGAATGCGGCCAAATTCTTCGTCGGAGACGTCCAAAGCCGGTTTTTTCAGGTTGATGCCTGCGTTGTTCACCAGAATATCAATGGGTCCGTATTGAGCTTCGACCTTTTCCACCATTGCAGGCAGGTGTTCCAGTTCGGTTACATCGTTAATTTCGTAGAAAGCACTTTGACCCAGCATCTGGGTTGCTTCGATCAATTTTGCTTCTCCACGCCCGGTGATGATGACCGTAGCGCCCGCCGAAACCATGCTTTGCGCAATATTGAAACCGATTCCACTGTTTCCGCCGGTGATCAATGCAATTTTACCGGCTAAGGAAAAAACTTGAGGAAAAACGTTAGGCTCTACTTCCGGCGTCGTCGTCCACTGCCTGTTTATTGTTTGATTGCTCATTACAAAATTTGTTGCAGGTGATTGATTATTTGAAGTTTACAACAGCATTGTAGGCTTTTTTAGGCTGATTTTTTTGATCAAAAAGCAAAGGGTAATCTTTTCTCCCGGCCACCGGAAAATTGTCTAACCAGGAGGACTTGTCGGACAAATTCCAGAAAGTGACGCTGGTGATTTTGCCTTTGTGTTTTCGGAAAATTTCAAACAACATTTGATAATGGTCAGCCTGTCGTTTTTCCATTTCTGGCGTATACTGACTCACATCATCAGGTCGGCGTTCCCGGCGTTCGTGTTCTTTCGGGTAAACAGAAACGTCTAATTCCGTGATTTGCACCTGCAATCCCAGGTCTGCAAACCGGGTGATGGAGGTCTCCAGTTCTTCAGCGGTTGGCTCGTAAAGTGACCAATGTCCTTGCAAACCCACACCGTGGATGGGCACGCCTTTTTCTTTTAATTTTTTGACCAACTGGTAGATGCGTTCGCGCTTGGAAGCATTTTCGGTATTGTAGTCATTATAAAACAACAGCGCATCCGGATCGGCTTCGTGCGCGTATTCAAACGCTTTTTCGATATAGCTTTCGCCAATGATTTCATAAAATTTTGAGTTACGGTACAACTCCGTTCCGCTGCCGTCGGGTACTGCTTCGTTCACCACATCCCAGGCGTAAATTTTACCTTTGTAACGTCCGGCTACATCCAATATATGCTGCCGCAGTCTGGCCAGCAACACTTCTTTGCTTACCTCTTTTCCGGAAGCGTCCACAAAAAACCACTTCGGGGTTTGATTGTGCCAACAGAGCGCATGGCCGCGCAGTTTTAATCCATGTTTTACCGCAAAATCGGCAATTTTATCAGCAGGCGCCCAGTTGTAGCGATTTTCTTCGGGATGGATGGGCCCCATTTTCATCGCATTTTCGGCAGTGATGCTGTTGAAATGAGACAAGATCAGGTCGGCATCATCGCCCGGTTCCATCATCCTCGGGTTGACGGCAGTGCCGATCGGGAAGTAGTCCTTGTAGTAATCTTTTAAGCCGGCGCCCGACCCTGTTTGGGTTTCGAAAAGAATGGCGTTTTGTGCTGCCAAAGCGCAAGGGGCAAGAAGCCATATCACTGCTAAACATCGGGTCAATCTCATGTTGTTATCTTTTGCTTGTGGTGAAAATTAATCTTCATCATCGGTCCTGAAAGGAGAAGCCGGCAACCCTGCTTCATTGTATAAATTGGCGCCTTCCGGATTATCTGCCCAGGCATACCGCACCGCGACAGGATTGGGCACGCTGCTATTTGAGACGATGATTTTGTTCTTTTTTATGGATGCTGTGGCCCATACAAATTGGCCGTCTGATCCGGCTATTGCAAACCCGGTCAGGGGTTTACCTGTTGTTGAAACCAGGTTGCTGCCTTTTGCAAAAGTCAGGATGACTTCATTGCCTTTAATTTTCATCTTTTTAAAAACCGGGCCTGAAAAGACCGTTTTTTTATCGCGGTAAGCAACTGCCTGTGCTGCCAGCGCGAGTCGTTTGCCTACGTCTTTTTTATTCAATGGGTGGATGTCGTTCCATTCGCCGATGTCAATGGCTACGGCCATTCCCGTATTGGGTAGCGAAAGGGTTTTGAGCTGTGCTTCCCGCAGTAAAGCCCAGTTGCTTTCGACAGGCTGAGGTTTGGCCTCCATAAAATTAGCCAGTTGGACAAATAAAAACGGAAAATCACCTTGTTTCCAATGACTCCTCCAATCATTAATCATGGCAGGAAAAACCCGGCGGTATTCCTGCGGCCTTGATGCGTTCGACTCGCCCTGGTACCAAATTGCGCCTTTGATGCGGTAATTCAGGAGCGGGTGGATCATGGCATTGAATAACCCAAGTGGCTTCCAGCGAATGAACGTTTGGCTTGCCAAAGGCTCCATTGTTGCCCCTCTGCGGTAACGCCATTCCCCTTTCAGGTCAATTTTTTGATTTCCTATCGTTAATTCGTAGGGCTTATCCGGCACAAACCCGCCTTTACCTGAACTGTTGATGATTCTGACAACCAATGAATTCGATCCGGATTTTAACAAACCTGCCGGAATGGTGTACCACCTTGGCGGGTACTGGTAGCTGGTTGTGCCAACGAAAACCCCGTTTAAAAAAACAGAATCTGCATCTACGATTCGCCCAACTTCGAGCTTGGCCGGCAAACCGGCTAAGCCAGTTGGGATTTGTACCTCTTTTCGAAACCAAACAACGCCGTTGCCGCCAGCTGTCCAGTAACCAGGCACATTCATTTTTCCCCAATCGGAAACATCCACTGCCGGATCGAACCAGGGCTGTCCGGGGTTTTTGTACCCTTCGTCCTTTTGCCGCAGCAAATCGTACCAGGCCTGAATCCTGCGCTTGTCGTCCGATTCGATTTGTTGAATCAGTGCGTTGTCCCTGAATTTTTTGGCCTCGGCTAATAGATTCGGAAACGCGCCCAGCGCTGATTCACTCATCCAGGCTTCGGCTGGAGAACCGCCCAGACTGGTATGAATCAATCCGATTGGAACGTTGTATTTTTGATGAATGTCAAGCGCAAAAAAGTAAGCCGTTGCCGAAAAACCGAGCACGCTTTCGGGCGTTGCAGCCTGCCATGTTCCTTCGGGAAGATCGGTTTGCGGGGTCGAAAAATCGTACCGTTGTGGCACCGTAAATTGACGGATAAGGTCGTTTCCGGCGTTTGCAATGTCGGCGCCGTATAGCGGAACAACCCTTCTCATTGGCAACTCCATATTGGATTGCCCGGAACATACCCAAACTTCTCCCATCAGAATATTGGAAACGGTCAGGGTGTTCTTTCCTTTCAAGACCATTTGATGCGGGCCGCCCGCGGGCAAAGGCTTCAGGGCGATTTTCCACTCGCCGGCCTCATTTGCTGAAGTCTGATAAGTGGAACCTGCAAATTCAACAGCAATTGCTTCCATCGGCGACGCCCACCCCCAGATATTGGTAGGGGCGCCTTGTTGTAAAACCATGCCGTCGCTGATCAAACGGGGGAGCTTTATCTGACCCAACAATGTACCTGCATGAAACAGGAGCAGCAAAATTATTCCGGCATAAATTGGTTTTCGCATTTGAAATAGTGTTGAAAGTTGTGACTGAAGCGAGGGAAAGCCGGGGTTATTTTAACTGATAAATCTCAACAATTTTTTTCATATCTTCAAGCGTTCGGGTTGGCGGTTGAAAAGGCGCCGGAACGGGCTTTTTTGAAAAAGTTTGAAAATACAGCACGCAGGCATCGCGCCAATTGAGGGCTTCCCGGTGTTGCGCGGCCAACCGCCCTGCCACATCAGCGTACATTTCTGCATCCACAAAAGGCTGCACTTTTTTCCATTCTTCCTGCATCCAGCGCACTTCTTCCACGCCCTGGTAATATCGCGTGGAGAATTCGTCCCAAAGTGATTTTCCGGTAGAAAGCTTTTTGCCCCAATCTACGTGGTGAAACCAGAGGAGGAATTTCAAATCGCAGGTTTCGGGATTATTCCACTGCTTTTGCACTTCGGGATGATACAGCCCAAGGGCATTACTTCCCGTAGCCGTTCGATTAAATCCAAGGCCCGCCGAATCTGCCCGATGGTAATAGATCGAAGTCCAATCGGGCCTTGCGCTGCGTGAAAGCCAGGGTTCCGGACCAAAATGAATGCCCTGACCCATCACATGATTCAGACCCAGCGGCGTGGTATGGTTGACGTAAATCTCCCGCGAACGCAGCATTATATTTTTGATGCCTGAAAAAGCTTCAGGGGCTTTTGTCCAGGTCATTTTGATCCATTCGTCTGCGATTTGCGCTTCGGAAAGGGTATGATCCCAGGCTAAGCGTCCATAAGCGTACCAGTTCGCCTGCGACATCAGGTGCCCGGTCCAGTTGCGGTCAGAGCCGGTATTTGCTACCCCGGCCATAGCTGTAAATGCATATTGATGCACCGATCCGTCCACCACTTTCGCCACCGTTGAGCCTTTGCCGGCGGCATAGGTATCTGCTTCCAGACATTCTTTGAACAAGGTGGCTAAGTAGACGAGGTTGGTAGAAAAACCGAGGTATTCCTGCGTAATTTGAAATTCCATTGCTAAAGGCGTTTTCGGCATGGCGCCAAAAAGCGGATGAAATGGCTCGCGGGGTTGGAAATCAATCGGTCCGTTTTTGACCTGAATGATGACATTTTTATCAAAAAGCCCGTCTAAGGGTTTGAATTCGTTGTAGGCTTCTTTGAACCGATCGCCGGCCGGATCTGGGCTGTATACAAAGGCGCGCCAGATCACTTTTCCATTGAAAGGGCGCAGCGCTTCCGCCAGCATATTGGCGCCATCGGCGTGCGTTCGTCCGTGTTCCTGGGGGCCGGGTTCGCCTTCAGAATTGGCTTTCACTAAAAAGCCGCCGAAATCGGGGATGTAACTATAAACTTCTTTGGCCTTTTCATTCCACCACCTTCGAACTTCCGGATCGAGTGGGTCAGAGGTGGGGAGCTTGTTTAAAATTTTAGGCGATGCAAAATTGATGGAAAGGAAAACCTGGATGCCGTAAGGCCGGAATACATCCGCCAGGGCTTTTACTTTACTGAGGTATTCATCCGTTAAAAATCGGGCGCTGGCGTTGACGTTGTTGATGGCAACGGCGTTGATGCCGATAGAGGCATTTGCGCGGGCGTAATCGCGGTAGCGCGGGTCAATGGTTTCGGGCAGTTCGTACCATTTCCAAAGCGAAGCGCCGGCGTACCCGCGTTCGATGGTGCCCAGCGGGTTGTCCCAATGATTGAGCATTCGCAGGCGAATTTTGGGCGCCTGTTCCAGCTTAATGCCGGAAACCGGCGATTCAGTTTGCATCAACCGCAGCAGTTCGAAGCAACCGTATAAAATCCCCCGGTCATCGTTGCCGGAAATAAGGAGATTCCCATTTTTTGATTCGATTCGATACCCTTCTTCTGGAAGCGATTCATCTTTTTGAAGAATGATGCCGCCTTTGGATTTTGCGGTTGCGCTCACCTTTGCGCCAAGCAAACCTTCCATCCCGCGTTTCAATTCGGCCTGCGCAGTTTGGATAACGGGCGTAGGTTCGGTGCGCACTTCGATAAACTTTGCAAAACGCAGGTATTCTGACTTTTTTGAAGCGTTGGTCAACAAGTCGTATTTCAACCAAAGCCGGTATCCGTCGTCGGCGTGCGCCACACAAACGTTCAAAGTCAAACAAATCAGAATCAGGTTTTTCATCATTTTTTTAAACTAAAGCTTCCATAGACCGCACAATTGCGGTTTCTAAACCGCGCAACTCCGCCAGGCCGCGCAAACGGCCAATCGCCGAATAGCCGGGATAAGTCTTTTTATGCAAATCGTCTAACATTTGGTGGCCGTGATCGGGGCGCATTGGGATGTGGTAATTTACATATCCTTCTTTTTTTCTGCGTTTTTCTTCTAACACAAAAGCGCGAACCACGGCGTACATGTCAACATCGCCACCAAGGTGATCCGCTTCATGGAAATTTTCCGGTTTTTTTTCGCGTTTGGTACTTCTGAAATGGATAAAATGAACCCGGCTTGCAAACCGATGTGCCATATCCGGCAAATTATTATCGGCGCGAACCCCCAGAGAGCCTGTGCAAAAAGTGATCCCATTGCAGGGATGGTCGTAGGCTGCCATCAACTGTTCCAGGTCGGCGGCGGTGCTTACCACGCGCGGCAAGCCCAGCAACGGTCTTGGCGGGTCATCGGGATGGATACACAGGTTTATACCAACTTCGCGGGCAGTTGGGCCGACTTGCTGAATAAAATAGTAAAGGTTTTTTCTTAGCTCCTGATCGCCAATGTTCTGGTATTCATCTAATAAGCTTTGGAATGTTTCCAAATCGAATGCTTCATCAGACCCCGGTAACCCCAACAGGATATTGTTTTTTAAGGCAATCAATGCCTCGTGCGACATCGTTATAAACTTTCTTTGAGCGGCATCTTTTACTTCATCCGCATAATCTGGATCTGCGTCAGGGCGCCGGAGCAGGTATAAATCGAATATCGCAAAATCTTCCAAAACAAACCGAAGCCCCCGCGAGCCATCGGGTATACTGAAGTTTAAATCGGTGCGCGACCAGTCTAAAACCGGCATAAAATTATAGCAGACTGTTTTGATGCCGCATCGAGCCAGGTTACGAAGCGACTGGCGGTAGTTTTCAAGGTAAAGTTCCCGGGAAGGCAGTCCTTTTTTGATGTCTTCATGGACGGGAAGGCTTTCCACGACCTCCCACCGAAGCGGGGTATAGATGCCATTATCGGCTTCAACCTGTGCGATGCGTTCCTGAATCGCCTCCTCCTCCCAAACGTCGCCGACCGGGATATGGTGAAGCGCGGTCACAATTCCTGTACAGCCTGCCTGGCGGATATCCATCAACGAAACCGGGTCTTTAAGGCCAAACCAACGCATTGTTTGTATCATAAAGCATGGAATAAGGATTTTACAACGCAACCTGTTGGCACACCAATCTCACGCTAAAAACTTAGTTTTTGGCAATACAGGTTTAAGGAACAGATTTTTGTACTATTTGGGAGAGAATTTCAAGAGTATTGTCCTGCTTCGTGTAAAATCAACATACTTCGTTTGGCAAATATAGAAACAAGCAACAAAAGTGCAACCGATTGCATTAATATATTTCTTTTCCTTACCAAATCCTGTTTAGATATGGCAATAAAGGTATGCATAGCAAACAATACTTCAGTTTAGTGTAACTGAAAGACGTTTTATTCGTATACGTGCTCTTATGCGGTATAAAACGCAACTTTCACGCTATAACTACAAGCCATGCTCATTAAGCAAAGTACCATTGCTCAAATTCTCCATGGGATTGAAATACTGCAGCCTTTAGAAGGAGAAGTTATCCTGGTACTATTCTCCGAATCGGCAACACCTGATATTCCGGATCTCATTCAAACGCTCAACGCTAAAAACATTGCTTTTTTTGGCGGCATTTTCCCCGGACTTATCTACGGGAAACACCGGGTGAAAGAGGGGTGTATCATTAAAAAATTTAAAGCCCTGATGGCGCCGTTTTGTGTGTCGGGTATTGCTTCCTCCTCTTTTAACGGACTTCCTCATTATGGCTCCACGGCCCATATAGACAAAGGGACAGCCATCATCCTGCTGGATGGGCTTACGCCCAATATTTACCTCTTTTTGGAAAAATTAAACGACTTGCTGGGTGAACAATGCAACTTCATTGGGGGAGGCGCAGGCTCAATCAGTTTGAAACAACAGCCTTGTGTTTTTTCAAACCACGGGTTTATGGAAGATGCAGCGGTCGTTTGTGTGATTGATAAACAAGTCCACCTTGGGGTCCGGCACGGATGGGAACAAATGGCTGGCCCGCTGGTTGCTACGCAAACCGTGGGTAATACCATCCTTCAGTTGAATTGGCAAAACGCAATTGATGTATACAATGAAATTGTCGAAAACGATTCGGGCATAAGGCTTAATAAGGAGAATTTTGCCAGTATAGCCCAGGGTTATCCTTTTGGAATATTTCGCGAAAAAGAAGACGACATTGTGCGCGACCCGTTAGCCATCGGAGAAAATGGCGCCATTATCTGCATCGGCGAAGTTCCAACGAATACGGTGCTTCACGTACTGAAAGGTTACCCTGAAGTCTTACTTAATGCAGCCCGTAAAGCGATGAATGATTGCTGGGAAAAAGCAGGTTTCCCCATTTTGGCAGAAGGCACTTTTGTGGTAGATTGTATCACCCGAACCTTATTCCTCAATGATCAATTCACGGATGAAATGAATATCATCCGGGAAGGTTTGGTTGTGGAAACGGAAGAACAGGAACCTTTCGGGATTTTAAGCCTGGGAGAAATATCTTCTTACGGTGAGGGGCTGCTTGAGTTGTTTAACAAAACCATTGTTGTTGGTGCATTATATGGACACGAATGAACTATGACAAACGACATCCAAATTATTCAGGACATTTCCCTGCTCTACGAAATTTCCCTCTCTGTTGGGAATTCGCTTGACCCCGGGGAAAATTGTCATAACTTCCTGCGCACGTTGATTAGCCGAAAAAGTCTGAATTTTGGCTCCGTTTGGTTGCACCGTAAAACAGACGGGGAAAAAACGACGTGCGATTTGTTTCATATCCATCCACATTTCAGAGAAGATGTTAAAAATATTTCCTGCGACCATCCCTGTATTCTGGAATTAAAGACCAGACCTTATCTGTGCGTGTCGGGCCAGGATGCCAACTTTGGGGACTATGTGCATGAGAAAAAAGTCGGAAAAGGAGCTTATGCCATTTTTAAATTGGGCGACCTGGGTTTTTTAAAGCTCTTTGCCTCTAACCGCCCTGAGGGTTTTCCGGATATGGAAATGGCGCAGTTGAAACAAGTGGTGGATAAACTAAAAACCTCACTTGACGGTTGTTTTGCCCATATCCGGCTCAAAGAAGAAACGGAAAGCCGCTTAGAGGCACAAAAAGCCCTCGAAGAAAGTGAAAATAAGTTGCGGCGGATCATTGATTCTTCCCTGGATGCCGTTGTGTCGTCAACTGCTGAGGGCTTCACAGTCGAGTGGAATGCACAAGCCGAAAAGATGTTTGGCTACAGCCGGCAGGAGGTGCTGGGACAGCAGTTGCGGGATTTGGTCATTCCGAAGCGAAACAGGCACTTGTTCCAGAATGCACTGGAAGATTACCTGCGAACGACGGACGAAAACATCGTTAACAAGCGCTATGAAATAAAATGTACACGGAAAAACGGAACGGAATTCCCGGCTGAACTCAGCTTCACGGCAGAGGCCAGCAACAGAAACATTCTGTTTGTTGGCTTTTTACGCGACATCACGTCGCAAAAAAAAGCGATGCAGGAAATTGAACAGGCCCGGATACGGATGGAAACCCTGATTACCAATCTGCAAACCGGTATTTTACTGGAAGACATCAACAGCCGGATTACTTTAGTCAACCAATCTTTTTGCGATATCTTTTCCATTCCGGTAGAGCCAAAAAATTTGATTGGCCACGATTGCTCCAAGGCTGCGGAACAAGCTAAATATTTGTTCAAGCACCCTGATCAATTTATTAAGGGTATAGAAATTGCTGTGACAAACAAAATACTCATTGAAAATGAGGTTTTGGCTATGGCGGACGGCCGTATTTTTGAACGCGATTTCATTCCACTTTTTTCGGGCGACAAATACGAAGGCCACCTGTGGCAATACCGGGACGTTACCGAACGCCAAAACGCACAGCAGGCCATTCTGGAAAGCGAGGAAAAATACCGGGGCGTGCTGGAAAACATGACACTGGGTCTTTTAGAGGTAGACCTCGAGGGCAACATCATTCGAACCAACAACGCCTTCTGCCAGATGCTTGGATACCATCCCAGTGAATTGTTGGGACTACATATTGCACACCGGTTGCAACCCGAAGCGTCTAGAATGATTTTGCACAAACACCTTGCTGAAAAGGAGAAAGTGCGATCCAGTGTTTACGAATTGCAAATGAGAAAAAAAGACGGAACCCTTATCTGGGGGCTCGTCAGTGCCGCGCCAATCAAAAACTCACTTGGGCAAATTATTGGGTCAATTGGCATTTTATTTGATCTGACCGAGCGAAAAAAAATGGAGCATGAACTGGCAAATGCCAAATTCATGGCAGACCGGGCAAGGTTGGCTGAACGGCAGTTTCTGGCCCACATGAGCCATGAAATCCGGACG
>Ga0209573_1000652_pt1 | contig 67767 bp, 52 predicted proteins | sample TNRBio252014_DNA_FD_185870 | JGI IMG/M metagenome (GOLD analysis project Ga0209573, IMG submission 185870) | Wastewater treatment Type I Accumulibacter community from EBPR Bioreactor in Madison, WI, USA - TNR Reactor_6/25/2014_ DNA (SPAdes)... | ecosystem: Engineered > Bioreactor > EBPR >...
CTATCTGTATCTTTGTCATGAGCTGGTTGGTCGTTTCTTTTTTGTGCAATATCAAAGATACGCTTTCCAGCTCTTCTTTTCTTTAGACCGTAGGAGCTAACCACTAGGATTCATGCAACAACGCCATAAATTGCCAAAAATTAGAATTGCCGGGTTTGGGTAAACGCCTCGTTTGCAGGCTTTGCCTTGCCGGCTTGTGTGGTTTGCAAAAGAGCCGTTGTATACCGGGGAGTTTGAATAAAAATGTGCGGTGGAGTTTCCATGCTTTAGATTATAACTTCTCCGCTCAAAGCGGGAGACCTTCGCAAGTGATGCCGTTTTCATTTCAAAGGCCGAATAGCGAACACGTTGAGCCAGCGGGGATTAGATACATTACCATTTTTCCTTTGCTAAATCAGGCCAAATGTATTGTGTGTATATGTGCTTAATATTTTCCATTTGTTCCGGTGATAAATTGGGCAATTGAGAGGCTTGAAGGTTAGCAATAACCTGTTCGGGGCGTGATGCACCGGGAATTACACAACTTATTTCGCGAAACATTAAAATCCATTTAAGCGCTATTGCGGATAAATCAGTGGATTGAGGAAAATGCTTTTTTATTTCCTCAACAGCATTCAATCCTTTCACATAATCTATCCCCGAAAATGTCTCCCCTTTATCAAATACTTCACCACTGCGGTTAAACGTACGGTGGTCGTCTTTACCAAATAGGGTTGAAGGCGAAAACTTACCTGTCAATAATCCACTTGCCAAAGGTACACGAGCGATTATCCCTATGTTTTTTTTCGCAGCTTCGGCAAAAAACAGCTCGGAAGGACGCTGTCTGAACATGTTGAAGATAATCTGTACTGTAGTTACATTTTCATATTCAATTGCTTTCAGCGCTTCTTCTACTTTCTCGACACTGACGCCTAAATTCAGTATTTTTCCTTCTTTTTTTAAAGCGTTGAACAGTTCAAATATCTCGGGACGATAAAAGGTTTCGGTTGGAGGGCAGTGCAATTGAATAAGGTCTATCGTTTCCAACCCCATGTTTTTCAAACTATCTTCAACAAATTTGCGTAATGCTTGTGGTTGATATGATTCGTTGATGTGAGGGGATAGTTTTCGACCGCATTTGGTCGCTACATATATCCGTTCTTTGCGGTAACGAACAATGCGTCCTACCGCTTTTTCGCTCTCTCCATCGCCATAAACATCAGCGGTATCAATAAAATTAACACCATTGTCTATGGCTTCATTTAATACAGCATCGGCATTACTATGGCTAAAAACATCGCCCCATTTTCCGCCAACCTGCCAGGTACCTATTCCTATTTCTGAAATCTCAAATCCAGTTTTTCCAAGTAATCGCATTTTCATAAATTGCATGTTTATTTTAAAATTATCAATGAGAAACATAAAAATTTTGCAGTGTTGGCTTTTCATTTTATCCATCCCGCTGATATGGGACAGGTACTGCTGAGGGCATGCTTTAGGTCATAACTTGCCCCACCCAAAGCAGGGACCTTCGCAAGGATGCCGTATTCATTTCAAAGGTTGAATAGGGAAGTCGTTGAGCCAGCTGGGTTTTCAATTACAACCAGCTGGGCTGTGGTGGCTCGCGAGCGTCTCTGACGCGATGTGCCCTGTTGGCAAGTCTCTGACTTGCGTTGCTCTTTCTTTGAGTCAGCTAGTCTACTGATCTGCGAATCACCCTCCCTGCACATACCCTTCCCACGACATGGGTATATCTATGACCTTTACATCAAGCAAACCTGTCCCCAGCACGTAATTCGATGCGCTACTGTACAAATAATGTTCTGGTTGAACGACCCAACCTTCCACGACTGAATTGTTGTGAAGATAGTCAATCTTCTGGGCAATAACCGGCAGCGTATACAATTCAATCGGGTGGTTGTCTGATTGCCACAACTGGTATTGTCGTTTGCCCGGGGATTGGTGGCCGCGGTACGCAAAGCGATGCAACATCCATTCCCGGCGACTTTCATAACCACCGTTTTCAATTTCATTCAAAATCTGCCTGGAGGTATATTTTTTAAAATCGCGCAAAATATCAGAAAGCGGAATTTCTCCTGTCGCTTCTGCAATCAAATGCAGATGGCTGCTCATGATTATGTAAGCATACACTGCTAATCCTTTTTCCTTTTGGCAAAATTGGAGGCTTTCGATAAGAATGTCTTTATACGATTTTCGGATGAATAGATCTACCCAATCTACGACAGTAAGGGTAAGAAAATTGAGGCCATGCTGGTCGGTTATTTTGTAGCGGCTCATTTTTAGGTGGTTTGGTTCTTCTTATTAATATACGAATCATTGTCGTTGAAACGTGGTGGCTCGCGAGCGTCTCTGACGCGATGTGTTCTGTTGGCAAGTCTCTGACTTGCGTTTCTCTTTCTTCGCAAGTCAGAGACTTGCCGATAGCCCGTTGCGGGTCACAGACCCTCACGAGCAACTTACGTTTTCATTTCAAATGTCAACTTGCGAACATGTTGAGCCAGCTGGTCATTTTTAGGTGGTTTGGTTATTTAATTTATTATTGTCGTTGAAACGTGGTGGCTCGCGAGCGTCTCTGACGCGATGTGTTCTGTTGGCAAGTCTCTGACTTGCGTTTCTCTTTCTTTGCTTTCTTCGCAAGTCAGAGACTTGCCGACAGCCCGTTGCGGGTCACAGACCCTCACGAACAACTTACGTTTTCATTTCAAATGTCAACTTGCGAACATGTTGAGCCAGCTGGGTCATTTTTAGGTGGTTTGGTTATTTAATTTATTATTGTCGTTGAAACGTGGTGGCTCGCGAGCGTCTCTGACGCGATGTGTTCTGTTGGCAAGTCTCTGACTTGCGTTTCTCTTTCTTTGCTTTCTTCGCAAGTCAGAGACTTGCCGACAGCCCGTTGCGGGTCACAGACCCTCACGAGCAGCTTTCGTTTTCATTTCAAATGTCGACTGAGGAACACGTTGAGCCAGCGGGTCATTTTTAGGTGGTTTAGTTCTTCTTATTAATATACGAATCATTGTTGTTGAAATGTGGTGGCTCGCGAGCGTCTTTGACGCGATGTGCCTTGTCGGCAAGTCTCTGACTTGCGTCTCTCTTTCTTTGTTTTCTTCGCAAGTCAGAGACTTGCCGACAGCCCGTTGCGGGTCACAGACCCTCACGAGCAGCTTTCGTTTTCATTTCAAATGTCGACTGAGGAACACGTTGAGCCAGCGGCCGATAACATGTTAATACAAGTACTTTTCAAACGCTTGAACAAAAGTAAAGAAAACATCTAAACCATGCAATAAAAGCCACCACCTTATCCTACTCCATCCCAATCTTAACCCCCCTCGGAGCCTCCGCCCCCAACAAATGCTCCACAAAATAATCCCACCTCCGCCGCATCATATACAACCCATCTTTGCCATAACCATGCCGGGCATTCGGAAAAATGACCAGGTCAAAATCTTTATTGGCTTTAATCAGCGCATCCACCACCAAATAAGTATTGTAAGGCGGTACGTTGTCGTCCATGGCGCCGTGGGCGAGCATGAGTTTGCCTTTTAAATTGGCTGCGAAATTTTGATTGGCCTGGTCTTCGTAATTTGATTTCCCGTCGGCATCCTTGACCAAAAGGCCGATGTAGCGTTCGCCCCAGTCGTCTTCGTAATTGCGGTTGTCGTGGTTGCCCGATTCCGAGATGCCGACTTTATAAAAATCGGGGTATTGGAACATGGCCGCCGCTGTCGCGTAGCCGCCGCCGGAATGGCCCCAGACGCCCACGCGCGATAAATCCATAAAGGCATGTTTTGCAGCCAATTGTTTCAAGCCGGCAATCTGGTCTTCGAGGGTATTATCGGCCATATTGCCGTAGCAGACATCGTGGAAAGATTTGGAACGATCGGGGTTGCAGGTGCCGTCAATGACCACCACCACAAAACCCAATTCGGCCAAAGCCTGGTGGTCGCTGCGGGCGCTGGAGAACGAGCGACCGCCCACGCCGCCGCCCTGCGGACCCGGATAAATGTAATTGACCACCGGGTATTTTTTCGTTTTATCCAGCGTGGTTGGCGTAAACATTAAGCCATACAAATCCCATTGGCCGTCGCGCGATTTGACGGTGATGGGCTCAGGCGCTTTCCAGCCGGTGGCGGTTAATTTTGAAATATCCGCTTTTTCTAAAGTGGCAATTAATTTTCCTTTCATGTCCCGTAAAACCGCAATGGAAGGCACGTCGGGTTTTGAATAATTGTCCACAAAATATTTGTAATCCGGCGACAGGGAAATGTTGTGGTTGCCGTCTTCCGGCGTCAGCAATTGCAGGTTTTTGCCGCTGAAATCTACCCAGTAAAAATGGCTGAAATAAGGATCGCGGCCCGGCTCCCTGCCGTTGGCTTCAAAATACAAAACCCTGTTTTTTTCGTCCATCGTCAGCAGGCGCGTCACCACAAAATTCCCTTTAGTAATTTGAGTTTTTAAGGCGCCGGTATTGGCATCGTACAAATACAAATGGCCCCAGTCGTCGCGCTCCGAATACCAGATAAATTCGTTGGAGGCGGCGAGGTAATGCCAGTTGATCATCCCTTGGCCGCTTTCGTATTGGGTGGCTACTTTTTCTTCAAACACCTCTTTAACGCTGCCCGTTGCCGCATCGGCGATTCTGAGTTTGGCTGATTTGTGGTCGCGGGAGCTGGACACAAACGCCAGTTTACTGCCATCGGCGCTCCACTCGTTGTCGTCAAAAGTACCGGAGCAGGAAATATCGTCGCAAAGCGTGCCTCTTCTGGCGTCTGCCGGGATTTGCAGGCGAATCACTTTCGGTTGGTCCACTTCGATGATGACCCGCTGGATTTTTATAATCTCCGCATCCGTGGGCAGCGGGTATTTCCAGGCTTCTAATTTGGGCGCGCCAACATTGGTGGAAACCAAATACATGTCGCTGACGTGGCGCTGATCCTGCTGAAACGTTGCGATTTTTTTGGAGTCGGGCGACCACAACAAAACGGGGCGGTCGCTATGCCTCCAGCCGGCGTTGTCGGTGGCGTAGCCAAAGTCTTTTATGCCGTCGGTGGTGAGCTGGGTTTCCTGTTTGGAGGCGACGTCCCTGACCCACAAATTCCAGTCTTTGATGAAGGCCGCTTTTTTGCCATCCGGGGAAAGCACCTCGTTTCGGGAATTTCTTCTTCCTGTATTAGTGGGAGTCGTTTCAGCACCCGGTACCAGAACGTTTAACTCTGCGGCAGTTTTCCGGCTGCCATCCGCCGGGTTGATCAGCACAAACTGTTTCCCGGCCTCCGTATTGACCGAATACCAAAACCGGCCATCGTCGAGCCAGGTCGGGTTAACCCCGCTGTTGAAGACTAATTTGCTGGTATTGAAACTCAAAAATTTGACGGCCTGCTCGTAGTCGGCTGCCGTTAAAACTTTTTTGGCGTCCTGTTGGGCAAAGGCAGTGAATGCGGCCAGGAGCAGGATTGCAAGGAGAGTTCTCTTCATCGCGAGGGTTGTTTACAAACTAATCAAAATAAATCATTCATATCCAGCACCTGGTCTACTAAACCAATGCTGTGTACATTCGGCGTCAGGCCGTAAGTCGTGATCAAGGTAATAAAAATATGCTTTTTTGAGCCAGTGCTACGCTGAAAAGTACTTCTTTTGGAGCGGAGCACGTCGGCATCGGCTTTCGAAAGTAGCATAACATCATTATAAAACTTGATCTCGCACAACGAAATGCAATTATCCTGGCGGTCAATCAACAAATCAATTTGTACGCCTTCCTGTTCTTCACTACCTTTTGCCCAAAAGCTGAATTGCTGGGTTCGTACCCCCGGAATCCCCAAAGCCCCTTTAATTTTATCAATATGCTGAAGACAGATATTTTCGTACGCATAGCCGCTCCAAACTTTAAATGTTTGGGTTTGGCTCAGTGCGCTCCACATTCCTTTAACGTTTGTGGGATTGTCCCGAATAAATTTCAGGTAAAAAAGGGAGTAATAATCGGTGAGTCTGTACAAGGTGCCTTTCTTCTTTTTGTTAAAAGGGATGTAAGAAGAAATGAATCCGGATTGCTCCAGTTCCTGCAATATTGTCGTTAACCCTCCGCCGTCTTTCAGGTTTGCACGCTGGATGATTTCCATTCGACTCAATCCTTTCCAGATGCCCGATAGTGCACCGATCACGGTTTCATATCTTTCCGGATTGGCAAACAGAGATGCGTATAAATTATCAAATTCAGTTCGCAGCAGCCCCTGCGGATGAAAGCAAATGTCGTCTATGTTTTGCACAGCACTTTTACCACGCTCCACCATGTCCAAATAATGTGGGATACCGCCCATAGCCATGTACAATAGGAGGAGTTGATAACGGTCAAAAGTGATGTTTCTTGATTGGAAATAAGCCTCAGTTTCAGTCAGTGTAAATGGAAACAAGTGTATCCTTCTGGTCACGCGGTTGTGAAGGCTGCCTTTGTTATTGATGATTTTGTTGATCATCCATGCTGTTGCGGATCCGCAAATGATCACCAGAACATTTTTTTTGGAAACATAGCTATTCCAAAAATAACCGAAACCCGTTAGGAAATCTGATTTGGCGGTGGCAATCCATGGGAGTTCATCAATGAATACCACTTTTTTGCGATCCGGTTCACCTAACGATTCAAGGTATTCGGTCAGTTGATAAAATGCTTCCAACCAATCAATTGCTACGGTTAAGGTGTCCGATTTTTTTGCAGATTTGAGGCTGTACCCAAAATTTCTTAATTGCTGTTCTTTGGAACCGTCTTTCAGTCCCACGACCTCAAAGTCAATTTTTCCCTCAAAAACAGTCCTGACGAGGTACGTTTTTCCTACCCGCCTTCTGCCCAAAACGGCTATCAATTCAGGTTTTGAAGACTCAAAACCCTTTTTTAAGATTTCAATTTCTGTTTGTCTGCCTACCATAATTCACGGAATAGATTGCGGAATGGGTACAAATATACCCACATTCCGCAGATTATAGATATGATAATCTGCGGAATGTGGTAAAAAAAATGAGATTCCGCAGGTTATCGGTTGTTGGGCCGCATATTACCTGGCTTTTTTTACAACATTACGTTTGTAGAATGTTCGGGTTTGAAATTTAAATAAACATTCTTGCTAAACCGACGGTTTTAAATCCATGGTTTTGGCTTATTTCGTAGCTTTAAGATCAACAATAAACCAGATTAGTATGAAAAAAACGTTACCTGAGACGCCGCCACGCCCTGCGTTTGCCTGGAAACTGCTGTTCGTGCTGCTGGTTTTTGGCTTTAACCAAACCATAACCACCGCGCAGCCACAACGCCGGGGCAATATCTGGTACTTCGGGTGGAACAACGGCCTCGACTTCACGCACGGGCGACCGGTAAAAATTGACAATGCCCGCGTAAACAGCATCGAGGGCATAACCACCCTTTGCAACGAGCAGGGCGAAGTGCTTTTCTATTCCAATGGCGGCGGCACGGCGGGCTTTATGTACAACGACATTGAACTGGGGCGCATCTGGAACCGCAATCGGGACATCATGTACGATCTTGGCATCACCTCCGGCGGCGGATTGAGTGCGGCGCAGGGGGCTATGGCGCTGCCTTCACCCGCCAATCCGCAGCAATACTACCTGTTCACCATTGGTCAATATAGCAGTCTTCTGCTTCCGCCGGGTCGCGATCTGTCTTATTTTGTCATAGACATGAACGCCAATGGCGGGGTGGGGGAGGTGATTGGCGACGAGGTATCCGTTTTTGCCCCTGCCGTAGAATGCCTCACGGCTGCCCGCCACAGCAATGGCCGCGACTACTGGATTTTGACGATAGATTTCGACAGTAACGACCTGCTGGCGGTGCCGGTTACCGAACAGGGTGTGCTCGCCCCCGTTCGCCATACGCGCCAGGTGAACCATTTTCCGGTCATCCTCAAAACCTCGCCCGACAGTCGGTTTCTCTTTGACGGCCAGGTCTTGTATCGGTTTGATGCAGCTACTTCGGCCATTACCCCGGCGGCAATTTTGCCGGGCGTCTACAATTACAGCTTCTCTTTTTCGCCGGAAAGCCGCTATTTATATACGGTCAGCAATGCGGTGCCCCATTTTCTGACGCGCTACGACGTGCTGGCCGCAGACATCGCCGGCAGCTTAGATACGATTGCGGAGTTAGGGGATGCGCTCATCCGTCAAATGCAGATCGGCCCCGATGGCAACCTTTATTTTCCGGAATACCTGTTTTCCAATTTGTTTGTGGATGTTTCCATCATTCATTGCCCCGACAGCCCCGAACCCGGTGTGGAACGCGGCGCTTTTTCATTCCCAATCACCAGCAGTTGGGAACGTTTTGATGCGCTGAATAACTTAGCCGATTTTTGGTTTGACGACCTGCAGTTGATGCTGGAAACGGATACCTCAGCACAATTGCTGTGCCCCGGCGTACCACTCCCGCTGGAACCTGAAGGGATTGGCACGGTTTACGAATGGTCAACCGGCGACACCACGCGCAGCATTGTGGTGGAAGAAGCGGGCGAGTACCGCGTGAGCGTATCCAACGGCTGCTTTCATGGCGTGGAAACCTTTCTGGTTCATTCTGGTGCAGCCCCCTCTGCGCGCATTGCACATGCGCAAGTGACGGAATTTTGTGCCGCGCTGCCGTTGACCATGACCGCCGTATCGGACGATGCAGACCGTTTCCAGTGGTCAACCGGCGATACAACCGCCAGTATTACAATTTCGCAGGGCGGCGATTTTCGCGTCACGGCGACCAATGCCTGCGGGGAAGCAACGGCCGAAGTGCGTTGGCCCACCGTAGACTGTTGCCGCATTTACGCACCCAATGTCTTTTCGCCCAATCTGGATGGCATCAATGATGTATTCCGGTTAGAGCGTTTCCGATGCCCGATCGTGAGCTTCCGCTTGCAGGTTTTTTCGCGGTGGGGCGGAGTGGTTTTTGAAACAACCGACCCGGAGCAAGGCTGGGACGGGCGCGCAGGCAACCAGTTTTTGCCAGCGGGACATTATCTCTGGCTGGCGACTTACCAATTGGCGACCGATCCTGCCGGGCAGTTTCGGCAGGAGCGGGGAGGGGTGAGTTTGATGCGGTAGGGCATCCACCATCCAAAAACCTTCTTTTACAAATCCTTTACATCGTTTTACATCTGAAAAGCGGATAGCTCCCGGCGAGCTTGCACCTTTGTCGCATTGTTTCACCAAACAGACAACGTCATGCGTATTCCAATCCTTGCTCTTATGCTCTTATTCCTATCTTTCGCGGCCTGCCAGCGGGGTGAAGAAAAAGCATTGCCAATGACCGCCAGCATCGGTTTTCCATCCATCCCCGGCGGGCAACAAGCCCCGGAAACAAGCGATCCAGCAGCAGCCGGTATCATTTTTCAATCCACCGACGGCGGGCAAACGTGGCAGGACGTCAGCTCAGGACTACCCGCGAAGTTGGAGGTCAGAACTGTTTTTGCAAACGGCGACGAAATCTTATTGGGCACTGAAACCGGCTTGTACCGCAGCAGCACGCGCAATTCCGCGCCGAAATGGAGAAAAGAGCAGCTCTTGAATGAAAGAATCACAGAAATATTCCCCGGCCGGGCCGGACCATACATCAGTAGTTACGAAAAAGGGTTTCTTCAGGAAGTCGTACCAGGCACAGGCATGTGGAAGCCGGTGTACACAAACTTGAAAGACAAAAGTGTACGCACGGTTTTAGAAACGCCAGACGGCGCCGTTTTCGTTGGCTGCGACAATGGGATTTTCAAATCCGCCGACCATGGCCAAACCTGGAAACAGGTTTTTGACGGCGGTATGATCCTGAACATCGTCGCAGCAGATGGCGTATTGATTGGCGGCGGGTCTCAGGGGGTGTTGCGCTCGACCGACGGTGGCGAACATTGGGAAAGTGTATTCGACGAAAACATTCTGGCAAAAAAAACCGGGCGCCTAAAGGACGATTTTGTCACCATTCTCGGCACGAAAGACCCCACAAAGATCAATCCGGAAGGCATCACGAGCAGGCTGCGTGTTTCTGCTGACGGGGGCGAAACCTGGCAGCGCATGGAGCAGCCCCTTTTGCCAATGGAGCATGTTTACGACTTAGAGGAACGCCTTGCAGAAGCACGGGATCTTTACGACATCATTCAGGTCGGCGAATACCTCTTCTGCAGCTTTGATACCGGCATTTTCCGCTCTTCCGACAAAGGCAAATCATGGGAACCTGTACTCTCCTCCAGGGACAAATGGGCGTTCAATTTTGCCGTTTCGGGCAAAGTAATTTATGCTGTGTTGGCGCCAACGGGGTGTTGAAAAAACACGCGCACGCTGAGACATCATGGTTCAGCGCTGCTTGTGCGTGGGCAGAGGTTATTGGTTCTATTGGAATAATTGATGATAGATAATTAATCCTTCCTTACTGCCCTGATACACATAAAACCAGGAAAATCATTCAATTCTTTAAAATGCTTTGGATCAAGTATTTCAAACTCCTTTGTCGGTTTCGGTTCAATTAATTGATCAATGTAAAAACCGTTGTTTGTTATGGGCGACAAACATTCGCTTAAGGGCCTTCTGAAACTATTGACTTCAACCGGTATTCCAAATCCCTTCCAGGTGCATTTGACATGCTCGATTTCAAAATATTTTTCCGAGTTGAAGTAATTGTATTCAAAAAACGGATGTTCGATGGAGATGACAAGATGGCCTTTGGGTTTTAACACCCGGTAAAACTCCTGCATCGTTAAGTTCCAATCCTGAAGATAATGAAGCGCCAGTGCGCAAAGCACGATGTCAAAGGATTCGTTTTCAAGCATTTCAAACGGCATAGCCAGGTCGTGGACAAAGAAGTTGCCCGCCTCCTGATTTCGTTCTTTGGCTAAATCCACCATTTTGGGGCTGATGTCAAAACCGGTTACCCTGGCGCCCTTTGAAAGCAAAATTTCGGCGTATTTCCCCGGCCCGCAAGCGGCATCCAGGATGGATTTGCCTTCGATTTGGGGAATCAACTCAAGGGTATTGGGCCTGTCGTAATAGGCATTGTGGGGTTTGTGGTCAATCAACTGATTGTAACGTTCAGCCAATTGTTCGTAAGCTGAAATGATTTTTTCTTTGATTAATTGCATGTGATTTTAGAGTTTAATACATCCATTTCGCATCATTTTCCATCACGTCCTTGTATCGGTATCGTGCTATTTTTTCGATCAAATCTTTGGGTAAAGGTTGATCATACGGAAATTGAATGGTGTCTTTACCGGTTTTATAGGAAGACAATTCACTTCTGAACGGCTCTAAGGACGGTCCTGTGGGCATAAACCTCAAATAGGTTTTAAATGCAGCATAGGAAAACAAAATCCTTTTTTCAATAAATACAGGCTGCCGCCACTTCAATTCTTCTGTTGCGTTTGGTGCAATGGATTTTAATAAGGCATGTATTTCTTGCAGCTTTTCCTGTGCCTGTTCAGGCGCTGATTGCTGGTATTCTTTTACTGTTTTTGTCATGTGTTGTTTTTTGGTAAAAATTCACAGCTTTGTTATACCTCGCGGCGCGAGGTATAACATTCTGGATATACCTACTATCAAGGCGCACCGTACAAAAGTAAAAAAAATACCATGTTTTTCTCCCCGCTCTTACCTGTCTTTTTTCTTTTTCTCCGCAACATATTCCAGTGTTGGTTCTCTAAAAATTTCAAGTTGTCCATTAGCATTTTTATAGGGTCTTTTGAGGTTGAATTTAGCAACAATGTGTTCAGGAATTGGAAGCTTATTTAGGTTTCCAGGTTCAACTTTAATTGCTCCTGAACCATAACTTTTACCAACAAGGTTTAGGTTCTCTAAAGTATCGGGATGATTTAATGCTTGCCAAAGGTTGTCTATATATTCTTTGTCGTCATAAATGGGGTAAACACAAAGAAAACCTGTCAACGGTAATACACCTGCTTCATTTTTTATAAATCGGGTATTGCGTCTGCCAAGGTATGCAAACAGCAATGGCGGAACTTTCCGTTTTTCCATTTTATACCAAGGTTTCCGTTGTTGAATAAGGGAACGTGTCGGTAGCCCCATTTCTTCACCAACTTTCAAATAATCTTTTATTGTCTTGGGATAACTTTCTTGTGCATTTATTGACAATAAATAAGTAGGGCGATTTCCCTTCTCTAATACTTCAACATCCTTCAAAGTCAAAACACTTTCTGTCGCATCTCTAGTCCTGCCAACTGCTCTTTTTAAAAATTCGGCTGGAATACCAAGTTTTTTTACTTGTTGAGCGGTCAAAAAGAAGAATTCATTTGAACCTGTTGCAATGCCTCTCATAACATGAGCAAAGTCATTCAAATGAAATTGAAAACCGTTGTGATTTTGTTCAGGGCGTGAAAATCCTGTTGAGATGCCTTCATTTAATTGACGGCTAATTATTTCTAAGGTGCTATATTTTTTTTTCTTAAAGTTGGAAGAAACAAAATCTAACAAGTCAGATGAGTAGGCTTCAATAGCTTTCACCCAATACAATGTTTTTTGAGGCTTAGAATTTTTAATCAGGAAAACAATTGCATTCGTATCAACATTTGGAAAGGGTGTAGCCTTTTCATCAAATGTAATTACGCTTTCAATGCAAAATTTTTCTGAAATCCATTTCCATAAATTCTTTGCAAATTTTCCCTCACAAGTATCAGCCGGCATAATAAAAGCAAGTTTGCCATCTTTCTCAAGCAGGTTTAGCGCCTGGATTAGAAAATAGATGTGATAACCTGCTCTGCCGTCAATTGTTGCGCCAGTTATAGACGTTGAAAGTTGCTTTAGTAATTGCTTTGTTTCTTCATCAATCCTGTGGTGCCTTATATATGGTGGATTTGCAACAATCGCTTTGAATTTTCTTTTTGGTGGGTCTTTAATAAAATCTCTTTGCTCAACAAAGCACTTCTCCTTATTGTAGATTTCATCTGATAATACTTCTGGGTCAATGTCCGTTCCTAAAAAGGAAGTATTTTTCTTATTGAGTTTTAGTAAGGCTTCATAAAATGCACCTCTACCAGTCGCAGGATCAAAAACTAAATCTGTATTGTCCGCAACATAAGCTACCATAGCTTCGGCTACCCAGCTTGGTGTCCAAAACTGCCCTTTGTCCCGAAGGATTTCCCTTTCGTTCCATTCGATAGGTAACTTCTGATGTGATTTTACTTTTCCCATCAGAGGTTGGTTAATAGGTTAACTGCCATGCTGATCGGTTATTTTATAGCTGCTCATTTTTAGGTTGTTTGGTGAATTATTGCTGGGCGGCTCGCGAGCGTTTCCCGTCCAAAGCGGAGATCTATTCATTTCAAAGGGCGGATAGCGAACACGTTGAGCCAGCTGGGACACAAAGCTTCATATAATCACTGAATCCGCTTTTTTACCAAACGTCTTTTATGTGTAGTACTTTTCATTTCGTTATGTTGAAGCGGTTGATTTCATTACTAAGATATGATAAATTTAATCGTCCAATGTCGTAGTCGTCAAGGTGCATATTGAAAAGTTGTTTTGATGTTTCAGGTCTGCTGTTGTTGTCCTTTGCTTTCTTTAGGATTTCTAATAGAGTAGCTTTTTTATCTTTGATAATTTGAATTATTTTGTCCCAAGTGTACACGTCTATAATAAAAACATTCTGTGGCGGAATGTGGTCAAAACTTTGGCTTACATCATACCTGTCCTTACCTATTTCAAATAGTTTAGTGAAGTGGCTCCAAAATAGTTCTTTGTAGGTAATTATTATGCCCCAATTTTCTTTGTCTGGTCGTAATGACTTGGAAACAGGAACTAATTGTTCAAAGTAAGCCTTGAACAGAGAAGTCTTTAGTGCATTGTAAATAAGCTCGTCAGTTGGATTTACAGATGGAAGTGCTTGTATTTCAGTTGCCTTGCTTTCAATGAAAATATTTTCATTCTCTATAAGAAAATCCGTCAAATTAGAATTTGCTGGCAGTATTTTTTTTAGCTGTGTTTCTGTCTTGTAGTCCGCTTGTATTTCTTTTAAACCAAGTTCAATATACTTCTCAAGTCTATAGCCAAAATCAGTAGTAAAGTTTTCGTCTTGAGATTTCAGAAAGTCATAAATGTAATAGTTAATAGTATGATTAAAAACACTTGAATGAACCAGTTTGATTTGGTTTTTCCAGACTGCAAAAGGGAACATTGTAAAAAAGGACATTTCCATTGTCTGCAAATCTACCTTGTTAATTTTGTGTCTGAAGTTTGAAATGCTTTCTTCCGCATTGTTTGGGTTAAGTGTCAATAGATTTATAAAACAATTTACATTTTCTCTACTTGTCATTTCAGATACTAAGTTCAAAAAATGTGTGTCAAAAAAACCGTCAAAATAAAGTCCTTCTTTCTTTAGTCCTCCGATGTTTATGTAGAGCCAAATAATTTGTTGAATATATAGAAAATCTAAAATTGTAAATCCTGTTTTTTCAAAAAAAGATTTCTCTATGTCGTATTTCCCTTTTATTGATGAGAAAAGCTTTAGTTGTGTTGCGTATATTTCTTTATAGACTGTTTTTTGTAAATAAAATTGTTGATTGTAAAGAATTTGAAACGCTTTGTCTGCTCGTTTTTCTTTTAAAAAGCTGGAAATATGTTCTTCATTAAATTTTGAAATTGCATTGTAAATTTTATTGAACTTTTCAGGAGTAAGTCGTTTTGGTGGATATTTCTTTTCACCATAAATGATTGTCCATTTAATTAAAGTAAAAATATACCAAATTGGAAATATTTTGTCTTTGTTCCTGTCAAGTTGTTGATAGCAATAATCAAATAGGTCGTCTTTACGATACTCGCTAATTCTGTTCCGTATGTAATTGAACTCTATTTTCATATTCTGTTGGGTCGGTCGTAGCATTACACAAAACTCTTGAATATGCGTACTTTTCAAGCACATCATACAAAAGTAAAAAAAATACCCAACCCCCACAACAAAACAATCCCTCAAAAATCAGGAGATTTGGATCCCCCCATAACCTCCTCCGGTGCCTTATTATAAACCTCCAAACATTCATTAAGCGGCCTTCCACTCGTATGAATACACGCACAAAAATCGTAACAGGCATTTGGTTTGTCACTGCCCCGGCATTGCCGCTGACAAGGCGGTAAAGTATTGAGCGGCTGAATATTAAAGACATTCATAAAGATCAGGATCACTAAAAAAATGGCGGCAACACCCCCTGAGGCAAAAGCGATTGGAAACCGTTTGCTCACGATTTTAGGTTTGGGAATGACCTCCTGCGGTGCCGGGAAATTGAAGGGGAGTATGAATTTTAATTTGTGGTAATCCCAGCAAAGCAAATACAAATTGGCCAAAACCATCAAGGGGGAAGAAAGCAGGGAGCCGACAAAGCGCGTTGACAGTGTCAGGATGAAAATGTTCAGGATGAGCGGAAAATAAATGACTGCGCCAAGGGTGGCCGTGCGGGGAATGAGCAACAGAATGGCCGCCCCCATTTGCAGCACCCCAATAAAGGTGTAATAAAATCCGGTTTGGAATAAAGCGTCTAAATAATGCCCCATGGGGTGATTCACGGCTAAATCGGTGAACCGCTCGCCGGCGATTTTTACATAACCCGATGGCAAAAATCCAGCGGCTAAGGAGACGCGGCAAAAAATGGAAAAAAGCTGGTGCCATCGGTTTTCCCTTACCCGGGCATGAATGCGGTCAAGATTGGAAAGTAAGTTCATGAGTGGTTTGAATTAAGTTTGGTGATTTTCGACAGTATCGTTTATTATCAGATGAAACAGGTTTTTTCGTCGTGGCTTAAACTTGAGTCATCCCGAATTTTGTGGTTTAGGTTCAGGTGCAGCGCACCAAAGATATTTACAGGACTACGAGAATAAGGGGTAGTGAGGTGCAGCGCACCGCAATGTTGGGTGTGCCGGCAATACCGTTGTTACGGTGCGCTGCACCTGAATGCATTTTCTTTGGTTGAGGTTACAAAGATTCGGGGTGCGCTGCACCTCCACGGCGCCATTTGCCCTCAGAAACAGCGTGAGCCATCCCAAAATTCGGGTTGACTCATCTTTGCCTCTCCCGATCAAGCGGGCAAGCTATCCAGCGCCCGGATTTCATTTTTGTACTTAGGCGGCAGGATCAGCGCTTTCAACAACCAGTCGGCCTTCAGGCGCGTGCTCAGCTTATACAGCCCAATCAAAGGTTTCAACAGAGAGGTTTTCCGGAAGCCGAGCAATTCGCGGACCCGCTGCGGCGCCACTAAGGTCTGCGACTCCAGCAGGATCCGGTAGCGCATCGCGCCGAGGTGTTTTTGAAACTGGCTGAACAGGTCATCTGTGTAGCGGCTGCGCTCCAAATTCTGGCGCAGGTGTTCCTCCCGCATCTTTTCCCAGGTTTCAAGGGTTTCGGGCAATTCCTTCACGCCCATCCGGCTGCCGACCCTGCAAAAGACGTCGAAGACTTCCTCTTTTTCGGCCATCGTCAACGGGCGTTCCAGCACTTCAAAAGATCGGATGGAATAATCAATGAGCATGAAGAGCACATCCCGGTAAGCCCAATCAGGAATGCTTGCGCCGCGCTTCGCCTCCACGTCGGCATGGATTGCCGCCATGGCATCAATGGCGCGCAGGGCGGCTTGTTGCTCAGCAAAGACGATTGCCCGGGCGTAGGAGACCGTGGAGAAAAGCCGCCCCAGCGGATCGGCAGGCAGGCGGCCGGTAAAGTAGAGCCAGTCTACGGCCTTGTTGAGCGCAAACTCTGCAGCGGCGCCCGCGAATATGAAAAGGATGGTGTCGCCTTTGCCCCAGATTTGCCGCACCACCGAGTGTTTGTCTACGAAGTAGTTCATTGAAAGTACTTTGAATCACAAAGTAAATGCAAATAATCGTTACTTCCAAGCTTTTGGAGGGGCGGTATGAAAAAAAATGTGAGGAGGGAAGGTCGTAGAGCGGGTGTCACTTCAAGTGTAGTATCGTCACTTAATAGGGGATAACCACGAAGTGGTTGAAGGTGAATAGCCCCCGATGCAATCGGGGGTAGGTCATAAACGAAATGTAATGCCCAACCCCGAATGGGGTTGAATGTCAATACGCCACACTCCATTGTCAATATTCAACCCCATTCGGGGTTGGTTCGCCTCTCCATTTCGACTTTTCCCCCGATTGCATCGGGGGCTATTCAAATTTGACCCTTTCAGGGTCGTTTACGTCGTTAAGTTGACGATACTACACTCCGCGTGACGCCCTTCCTTGATCCAGGCCCTATTTTTGCAGAAGCGTGTCTGCGTATTTTATAACTCCATCTTGTTGCTTAATGTAGCCTTCAAGTGACTTTACATCCGGCAAATTGTCGCTTTGATATTGCTCCATCAAGGGCAGGGTCTTTACAATTTTCAAAATTTTATGAAGGTCGTTGATGGTCAGATTTTTTGCCTGAATGAGTTGTAGAAGCTCGTTGTGTCTTGCAACGGATGTGTTGTACTTTGCCAAATTATTGGCAATCAACGCTTTCGTTTTGTCTCTCAGCAAGGAGTCCTGAATTCCTGAAATATGGTCATTCACAGAATTAAAATAGGATTGATTTTTTTGGGTGAATTGATTGAACAAATTGAGGGTGTCCTCCTTGCTCTTTTGGAGTTCGTCAATTTTGTCTTCCAATTTTTTCAAATCCATGTTCTGACTTACCAGTTCCTTGTAAAGATTTTCAACCAGGTCGTCATAACCTCGTTTTGAACTATAATCATACGAAGGACTTTGGATCGTCAATGCTTTGGATATCTCTTTTGTGCGCGTGTTGTCGCACGAAACAAGCGCCAAAACTAAAATTGTTGCCAGGAATACGTTGGTTTTCATATAATGTCTGTTAATTATCTAAGGAGTCAAGTGCCCTCTTTTTCTCTGCTTCTTTCAACAACTCCAGTTTTGCTATTCGTTTATCGAATTCGGCGTAGGCTTCATTGATGAGGATAAAATGATTCGGATGGTAAGCAATATACCTGATTTTCAGGGATTGTCCTACGTCCGGAGATGGGAATCCCCGGCTTGTCGGGTAGCAGGAGTCCAGATAAGACGGGTCATAAAACGAGGATTGATGGTTTTTTCCGGTTTCCAGCTTAAAGGCAAGGTCGTATTTAGAGACATCCGTTCCCGCTGTGTCGCTACTCGAAATCCGCGAATAATTGGGATGAATAGCAGTAACCACGCCCTGGGTTTCCAGGCCATGGCGATAAACGTAATTGTTGTTCAGCCTTTGAAGGTATCCGGGTAATCCAACCGCTTATTTCATTATTTTCAGAATGCCACTGTTGCCGGGAATATCAACCGTATTGTTGAATTTGAAATTTGCAATCTCTACAATTGTTCCGCAGCATTTTGATTGAAAGAGATTGTATGAAATATGGAAGGTATCCACATCGCCGTCGCTCAATCGCATAAAAGCCGTTTCTCTTACCGGAAAAAAGTTTACGTCCAGGATACTGTCGCGCAGCGCATTTCCAAAATCCGTCGGTTGGAAATCAAGAAAAGTGGTATCTGTGTCTTCTAAAGTATAAAATTTTATCAGATTTTTATCGTAGATACGGGTTGGCCCAAAAAGTAAATCGCTTCCATCTGTAGCGCTGACGATTCTGAACTGTCCATTGTAATTGTCGGTATCGCAGTCTACCGCACCGCAGATACTACAAGCATGGAATAGCCCTGTTGTCAGGATCAATGCAATGAATGTGAGTTGTTTCATGAAGGTATTTTGTTTTATGATTATAATTAACTCTCCTGCGAGCCGCGCAAAATCTTCTCCATCTTCCTGCCCTTTGCCAATTCATCCACCAACTTATCCAAATACCGCGCCTGTTTTGTCAAAGGATTTTCGATTTCTTCTATACGATACCCACAGATCAGTCCAGGTAGTAAAGTTAGCGCTTGTTCGGGATTTTCCGAATGGCAAAAAAAGATCAACGTATCTGCATCAACCCGTGATTCAGGGTTGCCAATCGTCGCAAACAGGAAAATAGCACAACTTGTCCCGACTCAATGGGAACGTCGGCATAGCACGGGAAGCTGCCGGTGTGGTAAATAAAAACAAAAAGGGATCCTGCATCATCCGCAAGATCCCCTTTGTTTGTGGTGTGGGGCGGAATTGAACCGCCGACACATGGATTTTCAGTCCATTGCTCTACCAACTGAGCTACCGCACCATCCTTTTTAAGCGCTTTTTTCAAAAGCAGGGCAAAGATATGCCCTCTTTTTGTTTTAACCAAATCCATTGCCCGTTTTTTTGGGCGGGGAGGCTAAAAACGCCACTTCATGCGCTGCACCGGAGGCGTAAAATTCGTATGATTTATCTCCTGTTCTAGAGAAGAAGTAGCGCGGGGGAGGCTTGAACTCCCGACCTTGCGATTATGAATCGCACGCTCTGACCAGCTGAGCTACCGCGCCGTATTTGTGGAGGACTTGAACCTTGAGCATACTTTTTGCTCAAGCGGCTGCAAAGATATGACTTTTCCAGGCTGACTCGCAAGCCTTTTTTAGAAAAAAATCACAAGACAGGCGTTAAGTTTATCTCAAAACCGGGAAAATTAATGATCTGCTGAAAGGAACAATGTACTTTTGGGGCTTCGTTCGGGCAACATCCCGCGATTCATTCAAACTGCATGAAACACGGAAGCTATTTCCCATTTGTTATTTGCTGCCTGTTGTCGGCCTTGGCGCTGCTTAATGGCTGCGCCAATGTCATTGCACCGGTAGGCGGACCCAAAGACGAGGCGCCGCCCGTTGTGGTCGCGGAAGGCTCTACGCCTAATTTTCAGACGCGGTTTCAGCGACAGCGTATTCTGTTGACCTTTGATGAATGGATACAGATCACCGAAGTGGCTAAGCAGGTGGTGGTTTCGCCGCCGCTGGAACACCCCTTCGAGATCACCCTGAAAGGCCGAACCCTGCGTTTTGATTTCGATGAACGGGAAGTGCTGCGCGATTCAGCAACCTACACCATCAACTTTGGCGAAGCGGTAAAAGACCTGACCGAACGAAACCCCGCCAAAGACCTGCGCTTCGTTTTTTCCACCGGTGATCAGATTGATTCGCTCAGCCTGCAGGGAACCATTGTGGACGCCGTGAGCGGCGAACCGGTAGATGGCGCACTGTTTATGTTGTACGACAACTTAGCCGACAGCGTGGTGCGCACCCAAAAGCCGTTTTATTTCGGGCGCACCAACAAAGAGGGGCGCTTCCGGATAGAAAATATCAAAGCCGGCACGTTCAAAGGCTTAGCGCTGGTGGACAGCGATTTTAACTACCTGTTCAATTTCAAAACCGAACGCATCGGGTTCACCGACAGCCTGATCACCATACCCGCAGATACTGCCGCCGCCTTGACCATCAGGCTTTTTGCAGAAGAAATTCCCCTCCAAATCAAAGACAGCGAACTCAAAGGCTACGGCTCGGCGAAGGTTGTATTCAACCGGCTTCCGGGCGGACTGAACCTGCGCTATGATCCGCCCGGTGCGGTAGTACATAAGATCGAGGTGGCCGATTCCATTCGCTTGTGGTACCGCCCCGACGATTCCACCGCGCTGCGAACGATTTACCTTGAGGCAGATTCCACGTTTAGCGACACGCTGTATTTGAATCCCGCGACCAAAGAAGCTTTCCTCAAAACTGCCAAATTGCGCGACGCCGATGCCCGTTCTGCCGGATCGCTGCTGAAAGTGAACCCCGGTAAGGAATTCCGCATCCAGTTCAATCACCCTTTAGCTACCATAGATACGGCGCGTTTGGCGGTATACGAAGATACGACCCGCACCCGCATACCGGCTCAAATCCGCATCAGCGAAAGCGCCCCGCACGAATTGCTCATTGGCTGGCCGTGGAAAGAAGGCAAGCGCTACGAAATGGAACTGCTGCCCAACGCGGTGCGCGACTGGTATGGTTTAGCGAACGACTCGCTGATGAAAAAGTGGATCGTGGAGCCGGTGAAAAGCTTCGGCAACATCAAGTTGGCTATTGAGGGTTTAGACCCGGCATTGAACTACGTCGCCGAGTTGCTGTTTCAGGAGAATAATGTGGTTGAAAAGCTGTTGATCGAAAATGTTGAAACGTACCAGCGCAGCTTTACCTTGCTGCCGCCGGGAAATTATTCGCTTCGGATCGTGACCGATATGAATCAAAACGGGCGCTGGGACGCAGGGCTTTACGACACCAAACGCCAGCCGGAACCTATTTTCAAAACCAAATTGGAGCCGCTGCGCGCGAATTGGGATTTGGAGACGAAGGTGGTGGTGGAGTGATCTGAAGAATTGAATGGTTACTGGTTATCTGTTATTGGTTACTGGTTACTGGCAGGATATGAAGAGATTACGTATCATTTGTCATCTCCAACAATAACCGATAATAAATAACCAATAACCAGCCCAAAGGAAGCGAGAACCAATAACAAATAACCGATAACCAATAACCAGCAAAGGAAGCGAGAACAGACCAATAACAAATAACCGATAACCAATAACCAATAACCGCTAACGAATTAACAAACAAAACCCACGGCATGAACGGCGCTTTTAGAATTGCAACCCTGTTTGGTATTCCGATCAAAATACACTGGACCTTTTTGCTGCTGCTGCTTTGGGTGGTTTATGTAAGCCAGGCGGGCGTGGAGGAATGGAGTTGGAAGCCGTTGGCCCGAACGGGTTTGCTGGTGATCACCTTATTCGTTTGCGTCATTTTGCACGAACTGGGTCATGCCCTGACCGCCCGGCGCTACGGCATTCGCACCCGAAACATCCTGTTGCTGCCCATTGGTGGCCTGGCGGTACTGGATCGCCTGCCCGAAAAACCCATCCAGGAATTGCTGGTTGCGCTGGCGGGGCCTTTGGTCAATTTTGCACTGGCGCTGCTTTTTTTGCCCATCCTGTTGATCCTGCAGCCTTATGGGTTTACCGAGCTGGCCTATGCGCTGATGCACCCGGAACGGAGCAATGTTTTTCTCGACTTTCAGGCTTCAGCGATCGAGCGCTTCCTGTTTTTTATGGTCATGATCAACCTTTTCGTAGGCGCATTCAACCTCCTGCCCATTTTTCCGATGGATGGTGGCCGCATTCTCCGCGCACTGTTGTCAATCGGCCTCACGCGCCTCCTGGCCACGCGCATTGCCGTTTTCATCGGACAGGCTTGCGTGGTTGGATTTATCGGGTATACCTTTTATATGGAAGGCACCGTGAATTGGGCCACCCTGCTTATCGGTGTTTTTGTATTCTTTTCAGCGGGATGGGAATACCGCGCCATCCGCGATGAAAGCTTTCTCGGGCACTATAAAGTGGGCGATGTTTACCGGGGGCTTTTTACCAAATTGTACGAAGGCGACTCGCTGGCGCTGGCGCTGGAGTGTATCAAACGCGGACCGGAGCGCAATTTTCTCGTGTTTGACGAATGGCAAAACCTCAAAGGCGTGCTTTCCGAACAAAGTACGCTGAACGGGCTTACCCAACCCAATGCGACCCAACTGCGCGTGGCCGACCTCATGCACGATGCGCCGGAAGCTTTGTGGCCAGGCGACGAACTGAAAAAAGCGGTGAACCTGCTTCAGAAAGAAACGCATCCCATTTTGCCGGTGTATGAAGGTGATCAACTGATTGGCGTGCTGGATGCGCAGGGCGTGGATCATTTTATGCACGTTCAGAAATATCTGACCTCCCCTTCACATGCTTTGAGGTCCAACTCTGAAGACAGACACTAACTAATAAAAAATGTTGTCAAAACGGATTATTCCCTGCCTAGACATCAAAGATGGCCGAACCGTCAAGGGCATCAACTTCGTCAACCTCCGCGATGCAGGCGACCCGGTGGAGCTGGGGCAGCGCTACAGTGAAGCCGGCGCGGATGAATTGGTTTTTTTAGACATTACCGCCACGCACGAAAACCGCAAAACCTTAGCTGCATTAGCCCGCGACGTGGCCAAAAACCTGAATATCCCATTCACGATCGGAGGGGGAATCAGCTCCGTTGCCGACGCAGGCGCCTTGCTGGAAGCGGGGGCGGATAAAATTTCAGTGAATTCTGCTGCCGTTCGCCGCCCGGAATTGCTGGAGGATTTGGCGAAAGCCTTTGGAAGCCAGTTTGTAGTCATCGCCATAGACGCGCGCCAGGTGGACCATGATTGGGTCGTTTACCTCAACGGTGGCCGCATTGCGACCGAACACCGGCTGTTCGACTGGGCAAAAGAAAGCGAAGACCGGGGCGCGGGAGAAATTCTGTTCACGTCCATGAACCACGACGGCGCTAAAACCGGTTTTGCCTGCACCGCTATGGCTCAATTGGCCGACAGCGTTTCCATTCCCATCATCGCTTCCGGGGGCGCCGGTACAATGGCTCATTTCTTAGAGGTCTTCACCAAAGGTAAAGCCGATGCGGGATTGGCGGCGAGTATTTTCCATTTTGGGGAAATCGCTATCGGAGAACTGAAACATTACCTGCGGGAGCAAGGCGTGGTGGTGAGGGTTTAGTTGAATTGGGGAAAGATGTGGAAGGATTGATCAAAAAATCAGGGGCTTGCAGGTACGACTTCCCGGATTTCGATATATCTTTGCGGTACTATTTTTGGCTATACTTTATTTTTTATATACGTGAACCTGGTAGTGCCTTGATTTGCACTATCAGGTTCGCCTTTCTTAACCCCACGGGGTTCTTGGTTTTATCTACAAAAACAGTCGGTTATGTACGAATTAGATCCAAAATATATTGACCAGTTGGAAGACCTGGCGCAGGCCATTCAGGAAGCGGACGAATTGGCCAAATACCTTGAAGAAGAAGAAGAGGCCGATTATATGCAGTTGAAAGAATTGTATGAGCCGCTGATCGGGGAAATTTATGAGCAGGTAGCTGCCGAAAATCCGCTCCAGTTGATTCTGTTGGAGCAGTTATTGCTCGATCCAGCCTTTGAAGGGTTGTTCCTGCCTAAAATTCTGGGGTACTCTGTACTTCGGGGCGAAATAGACGCCAAATACACCTACACCCGCCCGCAGGAACATTTCAAAGAAATCCTGCTGACGATTTGCCAGTCCTCCAATTTTGAAATTCTGAAAAAGCGCATTGGACAATCCATCCAGATCGGCTTTGCGCTAAGCAGCGATATTTGGGTCACCAACCTCATCAATAGCCAGAGCAATAAACGCATCCGGCATTTCCTGCAATCACAGAAATTAGAAAAATACCGCGTTGATGCGGAGCGCATTTCCGGTTACCAGCGCTACCAGCGCCAGTTTGTCAGCGACAATTTCTATACCGCTGATTTCCCGACGACGCCAACGGAACTGACGCTCTTTTTTGGCCAGCTCAAGCATTTTTTGCTCTACCGCATCAAAACCAAGCAAGACAACAGCAGCCTGCTGGAGCCGATGAAAGCCTTTGTGGCCAATGCTGACCTCCAGGGCAGACCGGAACACCTGCAGATTATGGCTTTGTACGCCGCCTTCTTCGAGTTAGACGAAGCCGACAGCAAGCATTTAGCTGAGCATCTGAACAAAACGCGCCGCGAAATGCCGGACTTCGATGCAACGTTCCTGGCCTTGATCAGCGAATTGCACCGAAGCAACGAAGTAGACCTCGATCAACGAACGGATCAGCGCGTTTCGGCCCTGATTGACAAAAAAGTTAAAGGCGATCTGGCCGATTATTACACCCTCACCGACATCATCCACAGCAAAGGGTACATCAACGAAGAAGCCCAGGTGGCCGTGCGCGAAGTATACAGCGTTCACAAAGGCGTCTCCACCATCAACGAATGCATCCGCCAAACGATTTACCACTATTTTGCGCGCCTCATCAATAACATAGAAGAAGATGCCTACCCTGACTTTATCGAGGCATCCAGAATTTTTCCGATTTACATGCACATCTTTGCCAACGAGCGGTTCAACCAGGACCTGGAAAACCTCTCGATGAACTACATAGATAAGTTGCTGAAACGCTTTGCGGACAAGCGCGGCAAGGACTATCAGGACATCAAAAAGTTTGTCTCTTCGGTGTTCTTAGACCTCGGATTCCTGAAAGAAAAAGAAGTCGTAGAGTTGTTCAAAACGCGCCGGAAAAAAGCGAAAGAGGAGTAGTCGAATTTGCAAGTTGTACCGCCGATATCCGTATCGGCGAAGCATAATTGCTTAAAAGATGGAGGAGCCGCAAGACCTCATGCGAAAGATGTTGGCCGAAAATGCCAAAGCTGCCGCTGCCGTAGTCGCCGGCGCGCAGCAGGGGCGCGACGACGCAGCAGTTGCTCGCATTGCCGCCCATAAAACCTTGCTCGAAACAACCCAAAAAATAGAGGCACTCTCCGCAGGCTTTTACCGGAAGCACTACGCCAGGATTAAAAAAGACCATCAGGAACAGTTAAACCGGAGGTTTGCTGCCGTTTTGCTGGAACATGAGCTCACGCCCGGGGAAGTGTTAGCCCTGCTCGATCTGCCGGAAGCCCAGGTAATTGAAATCAGCCGGCGATTTGGCTACACAGCCTGGGAAAAAGAGGAATTCGAAGCGCAAAAACCTGAAGCGATGCATCATAAAATTGGTGATTCTTATGCCCGGGTCACCTTTAAGGATGAGGGGCGGGGGGGGACTGCCACGTTCCAGCTCGACCAAACTGTCTGCCGTTTCTGGTACGAATTGGCCGGTAGCAATGCGTTGCTTTTAATTGATGCGCCGGCAGCAGAAAAATGGGAGGCGCATACCGGGATTCCGCTTGCGTTGCGCGAAAAAGTCCTCCATTTTATCGGTGAACGCGCCGTGGCCGACAATGCGCCAGGCTACCGTTACCGCATCGAACCTACCACCATCGTTATTTATTAACCCCCCGGCGATGGACGATTCAACCCTTAATTTTCATGCCTACGCAGCGACGTTGCAGCAAGTGATGGCAGATGCCATCCAAAAGGCAGAAGACCTGCAAGCCGAAGCTAACGCCGAGCGGGAAGCCATGTTTGCCGATCAGGAAAAAACTCGGGATCTGCTTCGAGAGGCGGAAAACACAGCCCAGAGAAAAGCGGAGGGCGACCTGAGCGTTCAATACGGGGAATTGAAGCAGAAAATGATCGCCAGCCTGCTCCGGAAACTCAAAGCTGCCGGTAGAACGGAGGCGGAGATTGAGGTGTTGGAAAAAGCGCTGAGCGGCAAGCGGTAACTGCGCCCTGTTCGGTTTTTGCCTATCATGAAGATGGTGCAGTTGAGAAAGAGGCGGGTTATGGAATTTAAACAGGCTTATTTGTATATTTTTTTTACTTCGGATTCAATCGTTTCTTTAACACTTTTCCAATCAAGTGATTTTTCAAAAACAATTGGATCAGACTGTTCTTCGGCATCATTGAAGTAAGTCAAACTCTTAAGCACATGAAAGAGAGTTGAATGCTGGAATTTTTCATTGTATAAATCAAGGATGGACTGTAAAGACATCTGTTGGAACAAAAAATAGATGTCATAAAAGTCTTTTTTACTTCCTCGTTTGGTAACCGCATCCAATTTCATAGGCGCTATATCCCGCATATCCAACATCCTGATCCCTTCTGCTAATTGTATTGGAAATAGTAGGCCGTATCTGAACCGAACAAAATCAACTTTTACATTTTCTATTCGGGTAATCATGATGCTTGGAGAGATAACTTCTACAACAACCTCAAAATCATTTCGCAGTGAAGTCAGTAACTCTTCCTGATCGAAATCTGAAGTCGTAAACAAATCGAGATCAATTGAAAACCGATGCCCCATCTGTAGGGCAAGCGCAGTGCCACCTACCAGGAAGAATTGGTTCAGATAGGGTTTTGACATTAGGTCTTTCAATAATCCCAATGTGACGGGTTCAACTGTGCGAGTTTGTAACATCGAAATTCTGTTTTTGGAGTATCAAAAATGACGCTGCAAAAAGCAAGCGAATATTTGTCTAAATACCGGGCAGCGACCACTGTTTCTTTGACCGTATTCCAGCCATAGTATTTCAAAACGTGGTCAAATTCCTCCTTGGTACCCCGCATCAGCGTCCGTTCGATGACTTGGGCTTTATGCTTTTGCAAGTCAATCGTCTGGACATTGGTATCCCAAAACAAAGAGGGCCGAAGTTGCAAGGTCATGTTCTTTTTTACAAATTTAAGAATTTTTCTCACTTGCAGCGGCTTCCAGCTTTTGGCGGAGCACTTCCTGGAGCCATTCGTCGGTTTTGACTTCGATGCCCAGCCGCAGCTTGTTTTTGAGCGAATAAATTCGCCGGTACGGCTCGTGTGCGACCCCGGTAACCAGTAACCAATAAACTAACCCCTCACTTCACCCTTCCCAACCCCGCTTTCGCCTGCTGGTGCAGGGCTGTTTCGTGCTCATCAGGACTGAGGCTAAGGCAAAGCTGGTAGTACTCCCGGGCTTTGGCGTTGTCGTTTCGGGCTTCGAAGATCAGGCCGATTTGGAGGGCGGCATTGCAGGCAAAAAAAGAAGGATCGGTTTTGCCTTCCGTGATGGTGCGGTAGTAAAAAGCAAGGGCTTCGGCGTCTTTTTCCAGGCCGTGCAGGATGCGGCCCATGCGGTAGGTAAATTCGAGGCGTTCGCGTTTTTCGGCGAACATATTTGCATTTCTGCCCCGGAGCAGGTCGAGGGCTTTTTGGTAATACCCGCCGTCGAACAACAATCGGGCTTTGAGCAGCATGACATTCGGTAGTTTTCCTGTCCGCGCTTCCAGCAGGGCGCTTTTATCGCCACCTGCGATGTCCGAACCTTTTTCGGTGCAGGATTTTATGAATTTTCGGTATCCGTCGGGGCGGTTTTTCAGCAGTTCGCACCAGGCCAATTTCTGATAGCTTTCCCGGATGAAAAATTTGCCTTTGTAGGTGTTGAGGTATTTTTGGAAGTGCAGCCCCGCATTGCCGTCCAAGCGCCGCAATTTAGCCAACCCCTGCATGTAGTCGAGGTAGGGGAAAGGCTGGATGGTTCTTCCGCGCGGGCGCAGTTCCAGCACGCGGATGGCCGCATCGTTGTAGCCGGCGCGCATGGCAATATTGGCGATGACAAAACAGTGCAGCGGGTTGGACTGGGGCCGCAGCTTGCCGGAGCGAATGACTTTCCAGGCGCCTTTTTTGTCGTTGTCCAAATGCAGCAGGAGAAAAGAATAGAGCGCAATCGTTTCCTCTTCAAACAGGAAGTCGTTGGAACGGGCATAAGCCAGCACGGTTTCTAATTCCCGCTTGCCCTGGGCGATGGAACCTTTCAGGCTGCTCAGCAGCTTCACGCCCCACTGATAGTTGTCGGGAATGGTGCCCACCATGGCGTGCAGGATGCCGAGGTCTTTCAGGTTCGGCATAAAGTCGGGGAAAAGCTCCTGGTTTTTTTGCAGCAGTTTATGGGCTTTGTTCACTTCGTTAAACGCGGCGAGGTATTCCCCGAAACGCAGTCGGAGCAACGCCCAGTGCAACCGGATATCGGCCTGCACATACAAGTAATACGGCGAGCGCTTGTCGCCTCGGGCAACGATCTCCAAACGCGCGTCCCGCTTTTTTTTCAAGCGGTTGTACAGCGCTTCGTCATCGCTGAGGTAGATTTGGAAAAAATCAATATAATCTTCGATGTGGTAAACGATCAGGTTGCCGGGATCCTGGCTGCGCATTTGCGCGAGGGTGTTGGTTGCTTCGAAGAGGCGAAGGCTGGTGGCTTTGCGGTAAGCGTCTTTGGCCTGGCCGGTGTATTCAAAACGGCTTGCAAACACATCATCCGGCGCCAGTAGCAGGCACAGCAAGCACCCGATGGAGAGCATCGGAAGGCAAGTTTGTGGGATGATATGTTTGATCAAATTCAAAATATCGGATATCTGCAAAAGACAAAGGGCAAAGTGCAAGAGGCAAACTGCAAGTTGCAACCATTCGCAACCTACTTGTTAATTTGCCAATTTGCCACTTGCCCTTTGCCTCTTGAATATTTGCAAACTTGGGAATTACCTATTCCGCGTCGGCTCCAAGGATAAGGCTGTCCACCAAAATCCGGCCGCAGTGCTCACAGGCAATAATTTTCCTGTGCTGTGCAATTTCTAATTGAAGCTGAGGCGGTATTTTATTGAAACACCCGCCGCAGGAATTCCGTTCAACCGTTACCACCGCAAGACCGTTGCGATACGAGGTACGCACTTTGTCGTAAGCGCGGATGAGGCGCTCTTCTACGTGTGCGCGTGCCGCTGAGGACTGAGTACGCAGGGCTTTTTCTTCCTGGTCTGTTTTTTCGATGATCTGGTTCAGCTCAACTTTTTTGGCGTCAAGCTCTTTTTTCTTTTTTTCGATGCGTTCTTCCGTCGCTTTCAGGGTATCCCTTTTGTTGTCGAGTTCGATTTCGCCGGCGCGGATTTTCTTTTCTTTCAACTGGATATCCAAGCGCTGCATTTCCAATTCTTTGGTAAGCGCTTCAAATTCCCGGTTGTTTTTCACATTGTCCAACTGCGTCTGGTAGCGCTGGATGAGCATTTCTGCTTCCTTGATCTGTGCGTGAAACTTGGAAATATCGCTTTCCATTTCGGTAACAACGCTTTGCAGACGGTCAATGCGGGTTTGCAGCCCGGCGATTTCGTCTTCCAGATCACTGACCTCCATCGGCAATTCGCCTTTCATGATTTGGATTTCATCAATCTGGGAGTCAATGCGTTGCAGATAATAAAGTTGACGAAGTTTTTCTTCGATCGTTAATTCCTGTGTTGCTGCTGACATATTTTATGCTAATTTGACTGGATGCTTATGAAATTTTGCGTCGCCAAACCAAAGGCTTAGCGCTTGCAAATCAAAGATATAGAACCGGATTGGTGTTGGTTTTTGCACAATAGAGCGCAAAAGTAGAAAATTTGTGCGAAATTATTTCATAAATTAACTCAATCGTGTATTGTTCGCTCTCATAGTGCCCGATGTCGGCGATGAGGGTGCGACCGTCCGCATCAAAAAACTCGTGGTATTTGTAGTCGGCAGTCACAAAAACGTCCGCTTGCTGCGCAATGGCCTGTCCCAGCAGAAAGCTGCCCGCGCCGCCGCAAAGGGCAACCCGCTGCACCTTGCGCCCCAGCAACCGCGTATGTCGCACACACCCGGCCTGCATCACGGTTTTCAAATGCTGCAAAAAATCCGGTTCGGGCATCGCTTCGGGTAACGTACCGATCAGGCCCGAGCCGACTTCCCGGCTTTTGTTTTCCAGGGCAACGACATCATAAACAGGTTCATCGCTCAAAGTATTGCGCAAAGCGTTCAAAATAGCGCCCTGCAACGGGCCGTGGAAAACAACTTCGAGTTTTTGGCCGGCGAAGAGGTCTACGGTTACGGCCAGCCCCGATTCGCGGATCGCTTCCTGCGTCTGAACGGCAACGCCTGCGGGCAATGTTGCGCTCAACTTCTTCAGCTCGCGCTTCGGCGCCAGGATTGATGTATTTTCCAGCCCGATTTTTTCGGCAATTTTGCTGTTCACCCCCCGGTGAAACACGTTGTCCAAATTGGTATGAATGGCATAAATAGCCACATCGTTTTTTATGGCTGCAATGATGGTGCGTTCTACGTAGCTCTGTCCGGTGAGTTGTTTTAGCCCTTTGAACACAATCGGATGATGCGCGACGATCACGTTGCACCCGCGTTCAACCGCCTCTTTTACAATGGCTTCCGTTGCGTCAAGGCTGGTGAGCACGCCTTTTATCTCCGCTTCCGGATCGCCCACGATCAGACCGGAATTGTCGTAGCTTTCCTGATACGCTGGCGGGGCCACGCTTTCTAACCAGTGGATGAGTGCCTTGATTTTCATGGTTTGTGTGTTTTACTTGTCCCGAACTGGTGGGGGTAGACCCCATATAGTTGGTGTCTGTCCGTATAGCTCAATAGCTGCAAGGGAAGTAAAGGAAGGCGTCACTTGAATACCCTCTTATCCATCCTGTTATTATTCCTCAAACGGATTTTGAACACGGATACCTGCAATTATCCCACCGTGCTGTAAGTCTTCAGTCAGAATTGTATGGCAGTGGGAGCTTTTTGCTGCGCTGACGATTAGGCTATCCCAAAAGGAAATTTTATGCAAGATATGGAGGTCAATGGCGTACTTAATTTGAACAATATCAATGGCTATTACTTCAAAAAGCGCCAAATCATCCAATATGGCTTTTACTTCGTTGGGAGGGTGTTTGAGTTTCCCAAGCATTACGGCCGCAAACTCATTCAATACCTGAGTACTTAGCACGAATTTTACCCGCCCTTTTGCTTCCCTCAAAAGCGCTAAGCATTTTTGTTGTTTTTCTTCCTCATTTTTGCTGAAACAATAAACAAGAAAGTTGGTGTCAAGAAAATATTTTCCGGTCATAAAGTGCTGCTCTGTCCCACTTCCAGTCAGTGGTATCTGTATCTACTGCCAGGCGCTGGCTGTGATCAATTAATTTTTGAATAGGATCTTGCTCGGGGGGACACACAGTTTGCCTCAACAAGGTTCTGATCAGCTCATTCAGGCTGGCGCCATGTCTTTCAGCATATTCCCGGCTTTTAAGAAGCAGATCTTCAGGCAAGGATAAAGTTACATTTTTCACATTACACAGGTTATGTGTGCAAATATACACATAAAATGATAACAAATCAACCCCTTGTACAATAAACTCATGTTAGTTAAATCCCCCCAAAAGCAACCCTTTTTTTTAATTTTTGTCTGTAAATTGCGGCATCACTCAAGCGCTCAAGCTTTTAACAAAACCGACTGTTGTATGAAATCACTCCTCTCAAGTAGCTTTATGCTGCTGTGCGCCATGTTTTTGGCTGCCCAGGCGCCTCCTCCGGCAGAAATCGTTAAGAAAAAATACTTCACCCAGCCGACGAGCGGCCAGACCATCGAATTCGATGGCGTGCTGGACGATCCGATCTGGAACACCGTGGAATGGGGCGGCGACTTCATTGAATACCAGCCCGATGAAAATACGCCGCCGAGCCAACCTTCGCAATTCAAAGTACTCTACGACGAAAAATACCTCTATATCGCCACCCGCGCCTACGACAACGCGCCCGACAGCATTGTGCGCCGCATGAGCCGTCGCGACGAATTTCCGGGCGACTGGATCGAAATCAATATTGACAGCTACCACGACCTGCGCACTGCGTTTTCCTTTACCTTTTCCGTGAGCGGCGTGCGCGGCGACGAACTCATCAGCAACAACGGCAATTATTGGGATTCCAGTTGGAACCCGATCTGGGAAGGAAAATCGCATATAGACAGCCTCGGCTGGACGGCGGAGATCAAAATCCCGTTCAGCCAATTGCGCTATGGCAACCAGGCCGAACCGGTTTGGGGCATCCAGATGCAGCGGCTCATGTTCCGGAAAGAAGAACGCTCTACCTGGCAATACATTCCGCAAAATTCAGGCGGTTGGGTGAGCTTTTTTGGCGAACTGCACGGCCTGCGCAACCTGCCCGATAACAAGCAGGTGGAATTGGCGCCTTACGTGGTGGCCCGCACCGAACATTTTGAAGCGCAGGAGGGCAACCCCTTTGCCGATGGCTCCCGCAATGGCATTAATGTGGGCCTTGACGGCAAAGTGGCCCTGACCCGCGACCTCATCCTTGATTTTACCATCAACCCCGATTTCGGCCAGGTGGAAGCCGACCCTGGCGCAGTGCGGTTGGATGGCTACGAGATCTTTTTCCAGGAACGGCGCCCGTTTTTTGTGGAAAGCAACAACCTGTTCGATTACCGGCTCACGGGTTCCAGTGCGGGCGGCGACTACGATTCCGACCTTCTGTTCTACTCCCGGCGCATCGGCGGGGCGCCGCACGGCTTTCCCAATCTGGCAGATGGCGAATATGTAGACCAACCCCAGCAAACGTCCATTCTCGGCGCCGCCAAATTCAGCGGCAAAACCTCGAAAGGGCTTTCCCTCGGCATTTTGGAAAGCGTCACGCAACAGGAAAACGCAACCATTGACCGCAACGGTGAACGCCGCGAAGAACTCGTGGAACCTACCACCAATTTCTTCATGGGCCGGGTGATGCAGGATTTTGATGAAGGCAATACCATCATCGGCGGGGTATTCACAGCGGTGAACCGCGACAAGGGCCTGCCATTTGTGCACCGAAACGCTTATTCCGGCGGCCTTGATTTCCAGCATTTTTGGAAAAACCGCTGGTGGTTTGTAGGAGCCAATGTTATTTTTAGTCGCGTGGAAGGCACACCGGAAGCTATCTTAGCCACGCAGACGGAGTTTGTCCACTATTTCCAGCGGCCAAATGCGCCCCATCTTTCTGTAGACAGCACCCGAACCAGTCTCACGGGCACCGGCGGCACATTTAAAATCGGAAAATTCGGCGGCAAACCCGATAAAAGAGGCGGGGTGTTCAAGTTCGAAACGGGCCTCACCTGGCGCTCGCCGGAACTGGAACTCAACGACGTCGGATTCCTCCTGGCAGCCGATGAAATCAACCATTTTACCTGGGCGGGCTACCAGATTCAAAAGCCATTTTCTGTTTTCCGCAACGTGCGCATCAACTATAATCACTGGGCGCGCTGGGATTTCGGCGGGCAGTTTCTCTACTCGGCGTTCAATACCAATGCCCATGCTTATTTCAACAGCCAATGGCGCGTTGGCGGCGGCGTCACCTGGAATCCGCACGATGTTTCCAACAATGCCCTGCGCGGCGGCTCTTCGCTGCGCCGCCCTCCGGGGATGGGACTCAATGTTTACGTGGAAACCGACAACCGCAAAAAAATCAGTTTTAATGCCAATACTTTTTACGCCTTTGGTTTTGGGAAAACGGTGCAATCCCACGGCTACAGCGGTGGCGCGAACTACCAGATTTTAGATGCCATGCGCCTGAGTTTGTCCACCGGTTATGAGCGCAGTTGGCGGCGGCAGGATCAGTTCGTGGCGCAAACAGCTTTTAATGGCGACCAGCGCACCATTGTCAGCGAGGTGGAGCAACGCAATTTTTTCGTGACGGCTCGCCTGAGCTACAACATCACCCCCGACCTGACGGTGCAATACTACGGCCAGCCGTTCATTTTCAGGGCGTTGTACAAAAATTTTGGCTACGTAACCGACCCGCTGAACGCCGAATACGACAGCCGTTTCCACCGCTACACAGGTACCGAAATCCAGTCTGGCAACGGGCATTTTGCTATTGACGAAAACCGCGACGGCCAGGAGGATTACCGCTTCAACAAACCCGATTTCAATTTTATGCAATTCCGCTCCAACCTCGTGGTGCGCTGGGAATACGTGCCCGGCTCGGAGGTCTATTTCGTGTGGTCGCAGCAGGCGTTCCCAAATGCGTTCGACGACTTGGACTCGCCGTTGCACCACAGCTTGTTCGGCAATGTCTTCGACGGGCAGCAGAAACCGGATAATATCTTTTTGGTGAAGTTTACGTATCGGTGGGTGATGTGATGAGGCATGAGCAGAGCCCATGGAATAGGACACGTGAGGCTGGAGCCTCGGCGCGAGCGGCTAAAGCCTCTCTGAAAGAGAGAGGAGGCAGCACATGTACCCTATATTCTAATTTACACGGAGAGTAAGGGAGTCTCGTGGAGGTGCTTAACTCCGTGAAACTCCCTATACTCTGCGAGACTTCATGACATAATTGAGTTCCAGAAGGCTATACTAACATGAGACATCCCAAATTTTGAACAATCATGCAATATCTCGTATACTTTTGATTCTCACTAGGTGCAGCGCACCCGAATCTTTGTAGTCGTTGAGTAGAAATGTTGATTTAGGTGCAGCGCACTGAAACAACGTTTGTCATGGCATTTCAAGATTACGGTGCGCTGCACCTCCTACCCCTTATTCCCGTGGTCTACAAAGATTATTGGTGCGCTGCACCCCGTTTTACGGTGCAAGCTCTGAACCAAAAATTCGGGATGTCTCATGTTTCTGGTGCTCAAAAACATCAAAATAGACCCTGATTCGCATGACTCTCATGTTACTCTGCAACTCCGTGACATAAGGGTTCCCGGAGGCTGTCATAAGCCCCCCGCTAATACGCCGGTTCTATAAAATTAACGGTTTCCACCGTGATGTTTTTCAGCTTGGCGCTGCTTTTGTAATTCTGGATCAATTCCACGACGTCGTAGTCAATGGATTTTGAATTCTTACAATCAATAATCACCTTGGAATTTTCAGGAATGGCCTCCAACGCCTGGATGATGCTTGCTTTATTAAAAAACGCGACTTCTTCCGCCAAAACGAGGTGGTGCACTTCATGCCCCTCTTCTGAGGTGACGGTATCTTTCATGTAATAAGCATTGCGATAGCTGTGGCGCAGGGCATAAAAACCACCGAGGATCATCCCTACGGTAATGCCTTTCAGCAAATCGGTTGCCAAAATAGCCGCTACCGTTACCACAAAAGGAACGAATTGCTCCCAGCCCAATTTGTACATCTGTTTAAACAGAGAAGGTTTGGCCAATTTATAACCCACCATAATCAAAATGGCTGCTAAACTGGCCAGCGGAATCATGTTCAATACCCCGGCAATGGTGATCGCACTGATTAGCAAAAAGATGCCGTGCAGGATGGCGGACATTTTGGTTTTACCGCCAAAGGAAATGTTTGCCGAACTGCGCACAATGACTTGGGTAAGGGGCAAGCCGCCAATTAAACCGGAAACTACATTGCCCAATCCCTGCGCTTTCAACTCGCGGTTGGTTGGCGTTACCCTTTTGTACGGATCCAATTTATCGGTCGCTTCTACGCTCAGCAGCGTTTCCAAACTTGCCACAATGGCCAGGACAAGCGCCACTTTCCAGACTTCGGGGTTTGTGATTGCGGAAAAATCAGGCAGGGTGAACTGGCCGAAGAACTCCCATAAATTACTTGAAACCGGAAGTCTCACAACCTGGTCTTCCGCCAAAGTAAAATTCAGGACGCCTGATTGGAACAGGGAATTCATCACAATGCCCAAAATGACCACAACAATCGGGCCTTGCAGCAATTGAAAGATACGGTGCTTTTTGGTCAGCACTTTATCCCACAAAATAAGGATGGCTAATGAAATGATTGCAATAAGCACCGCACCCGGCGTAAAAGCATCGAATGCTCTGAGAATTGCAGAGAATGTATTTTCACCGTCGGCCTGAAAAAATGCCTCATCCCCAAAAGCGTCTTTATCCCAACCTAAAGCGTGGGGTATCTGCTTTAAAATAATGAGCAAACCGATACCCGTTAACATGCCTTTGATAACGGAGGAAGGAAAGAAGTAAGCAATAAACCCTGCTTTGGCAAAGCCCAGGATAAGTTGGAGTATTCCGGCCAAAACAACGGCCAACAAAAAAGCCGGCCATGAACCAAGCGCTGCAACAGAAGTGAATACAATAACTGCAAGACCGGCAGCAGGGCCGCTAACCCCCAGCGGAGACCCACTGGCAATACCCACCACAATACCCCCGACTATACCCGCAATGATCCCCGAAAATAAGGGAGCGCCGGATGCCAGGGCAATGCCAAGACACAATGGAATCGCGACAAAAAAGACGACAATGCTGGCAGGCAGGTCGTATTTCAATTCTTTGAAAAGGTGCTTTGCTTTCATATTTTCCACGGTTCGGTTTAAATTTTAAAGTTGGTAAAGATATTGTTTTTTGAAATAATAGTATTGCTATTATTCCAATAATGATAAAACCGCCATTTTGTTCATTCAAATACCAAAAATGTAATAACGGTTTATAAAATCCCCCTTTCAGCGCGATACCCCCGTTTCCCCGAATTCCCCATCTTTGCTTCAGATTGTGGCACTGTACACAACCACACAAATCACCCGGCTATGAAAAAAATACTATTGGCGCTGTGGCTATGCCCTGCCTTTATCGGCATGGGCATTGCCCAGCAAACTGCACAAAGCGGAACGTACCAGTATACGCTTGACCTGAAAAATGTGCGCAACGACCGCATTTCTGTGGAGTTAATTTGTCCGGTTATTGACCGGAATGAACTCAATTTCAACTTTCCCAAAACAGTGCCCGGCACCTATTCCATAGACGATTACGGGCGCTATATTCACAACCTGATTGCAGAAGACGCTGCCGGCAATGCACTGACGGTGAATCGCTTAGACAGCAACCGCTGGCAGGTCGCCAATGCTGCAAAACTCTACCGCATCCGCTACGATGTGGAGGATTCTTTCGACGCGGCGGGTCGGCACGCGGTCTTCGAGCCGGCGGGCAGCAACATCGAGGAACGCCTGAATTACCTGATCAATACTCATTGCTTTTTCGGCTATTTTGATGGACTCACGCGGGCGCCTTTCGAGGTTTCCGTTTTGCATGAAGCAGATTTTTACGGCAGCACCGCGCTAACGGATGCCGACCCCTCGCCAACGCGCGATTTGTTTAAACTGACTTCCTACAACGAATTGGCCGACAGTCCGATGATGTATTGCCAGCCCGACACCGCCACCGTGCAACTTGGCGACATGGAAGTACTCATTAGTCTATATTCACCGAACAAAATGATCAAAGCCGACTATGTAGCTACCCATTTCAAACCCCTGCTGGAGGTGCAGCGCCAGTATCTGGGCGGTAAAATGCCGGTCAGGCGCTACGCTTTCCTGATTTACATATCGGACAAACCCAGCCTCTCCGGCGGTTGGGGAGCATTGGAACACTCGCTGGCTTCGGTCTATTTTATCCCTGAACAGCCTAAGGAGCAAGTCATTAAACCACTCAAAGACGTGGCGGCACACGAGTTTTTTCACATCATCACGCCGTTGTTCATCCACGCGGAAGAGATTCACAATTTTGACTTCATTGCCCCGAAAATGTCGGAGCACCTGTGGTTGTACGAAGGCGTTACGGAATATAGTGCGCACCATGCCCAGGTGAAATACGGCATGACCACGGAGGAGGACTATTTGGGGGTACTGCGGAATCAGATCAACATCAGCCGGCAATATTACAACGACACGCTGGCTTTCACGGAAATGAGCCGGAATGTGTTAGACGAACACCATAGCCAGTTTGGCAACGTGTACCAGAAAGGCGCGCTGATCGGGATGTGCCTCGACGTCAAACTGCTGGAGCTTTCCGGCGGGAAATATGACCTGCAAAAGCTGATGCGCGATTTATCCAAATTTTACGGGGTGGACAACCCATTTCGCGACGAAGATTTGTTTCCCAAAATCGCCGAATTGACCTACCCCGAAATTGGTGCTTTTCTAAAACGCTACGTGGCCGGAGAAGAGCGGTTACCACTGGAAAACGTGCTGGCTGCGGTTGGCGTGCGCTTTGAATCGGTGCAGCGAATCAAGAATTTTAGCTTGGGAGGCATCGGGCTTGGGGCCGATCTTACGGTGATCAATATTACCCAAATGAACGCTGTGGGCAAACAGTTGGGGTATCTGATGAACGACAAAATCGTGCGCATCAATGGGAAAGCCGTCACGAGCGACAATTTTCAGGAAGTCATCCAGGCGCTTTACGCGAAAGCGAAAGAAGGCGATAAATTCAAAGTGAGCGTGGAACGGGAAGGGGAGCAGGGCCGCAAAAAAGTCCACCACCTGAAAGGAACCCTGCAAAAAGTGGAAACGGTGCGCTACAACTACTTAGCATTCGACGAAAATGCTACGCCACAACAATTGGCGTTGCGGAAAGCATGGTTAAAAACATAGGGTTTCTGTTACCATTACTCAAAATTGCGTTATGGATGCTCTAACACCAATACATTATCTAATTTAAATTTCATCATGTCAAAGTACGTTCACTCACCAATTGCCTGGGTTGTTGCGCTGCTGTTATTCGCATCGCAGACACCTTTTGCACAAAATGCAGGCTGGAAAACCAACACTTCCGGCAAATACAAATACAGTTATGTGCCGGGAGACCCGCTCCAGGCGCGGTACTACACGTTGCCGAATGGCCTGAAGGTCATCACCAGCGTCAATAAAAAGGAACCGCGCATTCAAACGCTGATTGCGGTGCGCGCGGGCAGCAATACCGACCCGAAAAACCACACCGGACTGGCGCATTACTTAGAGCACATGCTCTTCAAAGGCACCAATACCTTCGGATCATTGGACTGGGAAAAAGAAAAACCGCTGCTGGATCAGGTGGAAGCCTTGTATGAAAAATACAACAAAACGACCGACCCGGAGCAACGTACAGCCATTTACAAAGAAATTGACCGCATTTCGGGGGAGGCAGCCAAGTTTGCTATCCCAAATGAATACGACAAAATGATGAGTGCCATGGGCGCCCAGGGTACCAACGCCCACACCTGGGTGGAAGAAACGGTGTACGAAGAGGATGTGCCTTCCAACGCACTGGAGCGCTTCTTTACGGTGCAGGCGGAGCGGTTCCGCCACCCTGTGTTGCGACTTTTTCACACGGAATTGGAAGCGGTCTACGAAGAGAAAAACCGCACCTTGGACAACGACGGCCGCAAGGTTTTCTACAGCATGTCTGACGCCATGTTCCCCACCCACAACTACGGCCAGCAGAGCACCATCGGCACCATTGAACACCTGAAAAACCCTTCGCTGGCCGAAATTCAGAAGTTTTACAATACCTACTACGTGCCCAATAACATGGCCGTCATCTTAGCCGGCGACTTCGATCCCGACTACGTGGTGGGGCTGGTTGAAAAGCATTTAGGCTTTATGAAAAACACCGACGTAAAGGAATACACCGCAGCGCCGGAAGCACCCATTACAGCGCCCATCGTGCGCGAAGTATACGGCCCGACGCCCGAAAACATCGCCATTGGTTTCCGCCTGCCGGGTGCTTTGGACGAACAATCGGCTGTGTTGGCAACCTTAGTGGACGAAATCCTGGCGAACGGCAAAGCGGGACTCATTGACCTGAATCTGAACAAACAGCAAAAATTGCTGGGCGGCAGTTCGAACATTTCCATTTACAAGGACTACAGCATCGCGCGCCTCAACGGCAGCCCGAAAGCGGGCCAGACCCTCGACGACGTGAAGCAATTGTTGCTGTCGCAATTGGACCTGCTGCGCAAAGGCCAGTTTGAAGAAAGCCTCATCAAGGCTACAGCGGCCAACTATAAGCTCGGCGCCCTGCAGGGTGCAGAAAGCAATAATTTCCGTGCGAATACGCTGATGGACAATTACATCAAAACCAAAGGCGACGGCTGGCCGGGTCAGGTAGGGTTCATTGACGCCATGAGCAAGGTGACCAAAAAGCAGTTGATGGATTTTGCGAACAAATACTACGGCGACAACTACGTGGTCGTGTACAAGCGCCAGGGCGAAGACAAATCCATCGTAAAAGTGGATAAACCGACCATTACGCCCATTACGCTCAACCGCGACGTGGAATCCGGATTTGCGAAAAAGGTGAACAACATGCCTTTGACAGCAACCCAACCGGAGTGGATTGACTTCAAAAAAGCTTTCCAGCAGGGCAAAATGGGTGTGTGCGAAACGTTCTACGTGCAAAACACGGAAAACGACTTGTTCCGCCTCTCCTACCGCTTTGAAATGGGCAACTGGAACGACCGCCGCCTCGGGATGGCAGCGCAATACCTGCAATTTCTGAGCACGGATAAATACACCGCCGAACAAATCAGCCAGGCTTTTTACAACATCGCCTGCAACTACAATTTTTCGGTGCAGGACGAAACCGCCACCATCAGCATCAGTGGCTTGCGCGAAAACTTCAGCAAAGCCGTGGAAATGGTGGAGCACCTGTTCCTGAATTGTAAACCCGACGAAACGGCCCTTGAATCCCTCAAAGGTCGCCTGATGAAAGCCCGCGCCGATGCGAAGCTAAACCGCAATGCCATCCGCTCAGCACTGAGCAGCTACGGCATGTACGGCTCGAAAAACCCGTTCAACAGCGGGCTGACCGACGAGCAACTGAAAAACCTGACCGCTTCGGATTTGGTGAGCGTACTGAACGGCATTTTCCAATACCCGCACCAAATCATCTACTACGGTCCGGAAACACAGGAAAGCCTCCAGAAACAACTCAAAATGCAGCACCGCATTCCGGAAAAAGCAATGGCTTATCCGGCTGCGGCTACGTTCAAGTACATTTCGCAGGATAAAAACCAGATTTTGTTCGCGCACTACGATATGGTGCAGGCGGAACTAAACTGGGTGCGCAATGCAGGCAATTACGACGCGGCCATGGCGCCGGTGGTTGACCTGTTCAACAGCTATTTCGGCGGCGGCATGGGCACCATTGTGTTCCAGACCATCCGCGAGTCCAAAGCATTGGCTTATTCCACTTTTGCGTTTTACCAAACGCCTGCCCGCAAAGACCGCCCCTTCACCTTCAATGCGTACGTGGGCACGCAGGCCGATAAATTGGAAGACGCCATCAACGGCATGAACGAACTGATCGCCGATATGCCGGAAGTACCCATCGTGCTGGATCAGTCGAAGCAAAACATGAAAAAAACGTACGAAAGCGAGCGCATCAGCCAGGATGGTCCGATCTACGCCTACTTGGATGCCCGCCGCAAAGGGTTGGATTACGACCTCCGAAAGGCGATCTACGGCAAATTGGACCAACTGACGATGGCCGATGTGAAGGCGTTCCACCAAAGCAACATCGCCGGCAAGCCATATACTTACTGCTTGGTGGCGTCAAAGGACAAAGTGAACTTAGAGATGCTGAAAAAATACGGCGAAGTGAAAGAGCTCTCCCTGACAGAGCTGTTCGGCTACTGATCAGAATTCCGCTCGACGTAATTACGTATGCATCATAGTTTACAACCGCAGTGCTGTCGGAAGCGCTGCGGTTTTTTTTTGTATTTTACCGATCCAGACTTTCGATCTGTACCTGGAGGCTGATTCAATATGCAGCAGTTGCTAAATTGTCTGGGTTAGTGTAAATTTGTCAAAATTAAACGCTTGAACATGAGTCAGCAGTTGTCTTTTTCCGATCTTGTAAAGGGCGCAACACGCCTTGATTCAAAGGATTATGAAAAATTTGTTACTACAGTAAACAAGTTGCGGGCAGAGCAACAGCCAGACACATTATCGCCACAAGAAGCTGCATTACTGAAAAAAATCAATTATGGTTTTCCAATAGAAAAATGGCAGCGCCTGCAAGACCTTGATGTCAAAATGGAAGAAACATCACTTTCAGAGCAAGAATATACAGAGTTAACTTCGCTCACCGATACATACGAGAAATACTGCGTTCAACGCATTCGGTTGCTTAAAAAACTGGCGTTGCTCCGAAATATGAGTATGGAAGAAACACTGCATAAATTGGGGTTACAACATGGCGAAGTCTAAATTGTCTGTTGAAATCCGAAAGACTGTAGAAAACAGGGCAAGGGGACGTTGTGAATATTGCAAAGCTTCAGTCGTATTTGCGCCACATCCTTTTACCATTGATCACATTATTCCATCAATTGCAGGAGGAACCGATGACCTTGAGAATCTGGCTTATGCGTGTTATGGCTGCAATCGCTGCAAGCATGACAAAACGATTGCTATTGATCCTTTTTCTCAAACTGAAACCCCGATTTTTAATCCACGAATACAAGACTGGAAAAGTCATTTTGTATGGGATACAGCATTTATCAAGATACTTGGACTGACTTCGGTTGGCAGGGCTACAATTGTTGTTTTGCAACTCAATCGCCCCGAATTGGTTCGCATGAGGAAAGAATTGATTGAAGTAAACCGGCATCCTCCAAAAGATGAGTAAGCAAGAGGCAACACCAAAAGGCTCTCGATGCTTCCGAAATTGAGCTTATCCAATTAATGGAAGAAGCCTGCCTCAATGGGATAGAAAAATTAAAGACGCTTCCTGTAAAAGGGCGGTTTGATGTTGATATGCTAAAAAAAGATGTTGAAATGATATTTTCTAAGGATAGATGGTATGAGGTGGCGCAGGTGGCGTGATTCTTGATTATCCTACATATTCTGAACATCCCTCTTTAAATCTTCACTCGAATAGTGCAAATGCACGCCCTTAGACTTTAACGTCTTTTGGAATTGCAGGCGGGTTTGATCACATAGCCGGGCGGCCTGAGCTAAGGTTAATGCTTCCCGTTCATAGAGCCATACTGCGAAGTCTGTTTTAAGCGCTCCGGGAGTAGCATATTGAGGCGTTTGTTTCAAGGCCGCATCGGGAAATTCAATAATCATCTGCTTTTTTCTTACAAAGGCAGGGTATTTTGAGGCAAAAGGCAATCAGGGGTTCGGTAACAGATGTTTGGGCGGGGAACGTTAAAATCCTATATTGCTCCCAATATCCTCATTCCCTTTCGTTCTACCAAAAAGCAAAACTAAACAACTTCCTCATGCGTCACGCACACTTCTTTTATGCACTTGCGCTGTGCACAATGGCCATTCCGTTCATGGCGAATGCCCAACTCTCCTGGTCTGCCGGCTTTCTGCTTGGCCCCAATGTCTCGAATGAACGCATTCGGGAGAATGACCTGCTGGACAGTGAAGCCAAAGTGGGTTATTCGCTGGGCCTGAACGTGGCTTGTCATACCGGCAATCGGATGGTGGTTCGGGCGGAAGCCCTCCTTGAGCAAAAGGGCAGCCGGTTTAAAACGACCTTCGTTAACGACGAGGGAATTTCGATTAGTGAAGGCTATGCCCGAAAACAATTCCATTATCTGGTTTTGCCGCTCACGGTGCAATACCGTTTCGGAGCAGGCAATTTCCGATACGGCCCTTACGCCGGGGCTTATTGGGCAAAGCTGCTGTCGCAAAAATTGGTTGTTCCAGCGGATACAAATCAATCTGACCAGGACCTGACCGATAGCTTTAAGCAATCGGATGCAGGCGCCATTGCAGGCTTTGGCCTTGAGTGGGCAACTGAAGAGGGGCTTTCTTTTAGTCTCGACGCGCGTTACAGCATGGGACTAACCAACTACTTTCTGGATAATTCGATTTTTGATGGCACACATCAATCGCTGGCATTGCTGGCCGGGTTTCGCTTTGCTTTTGGGAAGTAGGGACTCCCCCGATAAGCGCCCCTGCACCAACGAACAACCATGAAAAAACACACCTTCGCCGTCCAAACCCTGTTTTGCCTATGCTGCCTGATGGGACATTCGGCGAAAGCCCAGGAATTTTCCCAATTCCTTTTCGACAATTATACGGAAGCCGACGGACTTTCCAGCAATGACGTCCACGCCACGCTGCGCGACAAAAAAGGCTTCCTCTGGATCGCAACCAGCAACGGCCTGAACCGTTTCGACGGGTATTCTTTTAAAACTTTCCAACAAATTCCGGGTGACAGCACGTCCATTGGCGACAACCTGGTTTATGCGTTGGCGGAAGATTCCAAAGGTTTTCTCTGGGTGGGAACGGGCAATGGCTTGTACCGCTACGACCCGAAGACGGAAAGGTTTGCAGGCTCATTTTTACCCAAAACGATAGACTCTTCCGGCTTTGATGTGAAACAAATGTATCTGGATTCCGAGGAATGCCTTTGGATGGGGTCTTCATTAACCATAGGATTACTCCGGTACGATACCCGCAACGGGCGTTTTGACCGGTTTGTGAACTACGCAGCTCAAAAATTTGGCGGGGGCAACATCATCAATGACGTTTGGAAAGACAAAAACAACCTGATTTGGGTAGCAACCGGGAATGGTTTTTTTACCTTCAACCCGGCTACCGGTAAGTTTAAAAATGCCCTTAATGCTCCGCTTGAAAAAGACAAGCAGCGCAATTTTATCATTACTTCTGTATTGCAGGATCGCTACCAGGAACGCAGACTTTGGCTCACGACCTGGGGTGACGGACTTTGGAAATATGACAAAATCACGGGTAACTACGAGCAATTTTTGTCAGATCCGCAACTCCCTTACGACGGCATTAATAATGTGCTGCACGATTTGATGCAACCCGACTCCAATAGCCTGTGGCTGGGAGCTACCCAATTCATGTTTTTCGATATCAGCAAGCAGCAATTCTACGATAATGCGCAGTCTTTGGGAACCGGAGGCATCCATGAATTTCAACCGGACACGGAAGGCAATATCTGGATGGCGGGCCCGGTTGGATTTGCACGACTCTCTTTGCTTCGTCAACAATTCGGCGTAAAAAAAATCCCCGACCCATTAGCCGTTTGGGCTATTCTGAAAGACACCCTTAACCGAAAAACTTATTTCGGAACCGCCTATTACAATCGCGCTATCGTCATTTATGATGAAACTACCGGAGACTGGAAAACCCACCCCTTGCCGCTGCTGGATAAATTGCAGGCCGGGATTCTTAAATTGCTGAAAGACCGCCTGGGAATGCTTTGGCTCCTCACAGGCAAAGGTTTGTTTCGCTACGACGAGCAGAAAAAACGAATCAAACAGGAAGAAGTATTTTTAAAAAACGGAGAAAGTTCCACCCAACACCTTTGTTTCCAGGCAGAACAGGATCCGGAAGGCAATATTTATTTCCGGTTCGACAATGGAAATATCGTCCAGTATCTGCACGCCACTGACGTACTCATCCTGACCAACTATAAAGGCGATGCCTTAGGAAAAACAAAAGATGGCAGCATCTTGCTGGCTTCAAAAAAAGGGATAACCCAATTGCCCCCCAATGGCGGCAAAGCGCTGTTTATTACTTTTCCCATTTCCGGCATGGCAGCAATAGCGCCTATCGCCATTGCAAAGGATTTTATGGGACAATATTGGATAGGCACACAAACTAATGGTATTCTTATTTTGAAACCAGGCAAAAACGGCCATCATAGTTTCCGCAGGTTAGGTATGGAAGACGGGTTGCCCTCCCCCTGGGTGCATCATCTCGACTGCGACACTGACGGCAACGTGTGGGTAAGTACCCGCCGAGGGTTGGTGAAAATTGACCCCGCAAGCTTAAAATTGACCGTTTTTAAGGAAAGCGACGGGCTGATTACGAATGATTTTTTCCCCGAACCGGTATTCCTGCCTTCGGGCGAAGCCTTTATATCGTCCGGTGGATCGCCACTTTACCACCATTTCAATTTTCGGGAAGTTCGCCAGCCGGATTTAGACAAGCTGTCGTTTCATTTCCACACGTTCCGCGTAGCGGGCAAACCTGTAGTTTTTGAAAAAAACATCAATGATCTGCCCTCTATTTCCTTAAATTATCCCGACAACGCCTTTTCTGTGGAGTTTGCCGCATTAGCAATGGACGGTCAAAAAAATATTCACTACGCCTATCGCCTTGCCGGGTTGGAAGAAGCGTGGACGGATGCTGGCAAATTTCGCTATGCTGCCTACACCAACCTGCCGCCTGGCAATTATTGCCTCGAAGTGCGCATGAGCAACCAACAGGGAGCTTGGTCGGAAAACATCCATTCATTGAATGTCGTGATACTGCCTGCCTGGTGGCAACGGGCTTGGGTGCGCGCGTTGGCGGGGTTGCTGCTGGTTGGGCTGGTTTCGTTCGGCATCACCCGATTTTTTAATCAGCGCCTTCGCCGGCGCGTCGCCAAATTGGAGCGGCAACAGGAATTGGAAAACGTCCACCGGCGCATCGCCCAGGACCTCCACGACGACCTCGGCAGCGAAATGAGCAGCATTGCCCTGTCCAGCTTCAATGCGGCCCGCAGCGGCGATGCTGCACACATGAGCGCCTCCCTTGAAAACATTGCCGGGCAAAGCCAAAAACTCGTGGAAGAGATGCGGGACATCGTCTGGAGCATCCACCCCGAGAACGATACCCTTGAAAAAATGGTGCGCCGAATGCGCCAGTACGCCTCGAATATGCTCGACGGGCAGGAGATCGCCCTCCGCTTCGAAGTCTCGCCCGATGCCTTGCCCGTAAAAATGGCGCCGGAAGCCCGCAAACAGTTCTACCTGATTTATAAAGAAGCGATGAACAACCTGGCTCGCTACGCCCACTGCACCGAAGCTTACGTGGACATTTGGCAGGAGCAGGGGCAGTTTGTTTTGGAAATCCGCGACAACGGCGCGGGCTTCGACCCCTCGGCAGCAAACCTCGGCAACGGACTTCGCAACATGCGCAACCGGGCGGAGGCATTAAACGGCGCATTAGCGATTGAAAGCTCAATAGGGCAAGGGACGCTGGTGCGGCTGCGTGCGCCGTTAAACGCTGCCCCCTTCACATGATGATGTGAAACCGGAATAAGCAACTATTCCTAATTTTGTAGAATTATACGCGATGCTTTCCAAAACCTGAATCGCATGACCCGCATCCTGATTTACGAAGATACCGACTCCTACCGGGAGAACCTCGCCGACCTGTTGGGTACCGACAAAGACCTGCGTGTGGTGGGTAAGTACCCCGATTGTCGCTACCTTCGGGAACAGGTGGAACAACACCGCCCCGACCTCGTGCTGTTCGATATAGACATGCCGCACGTAGACGGCTTGCAGGGTTTGTACCTGTTGAAACAGCATTTTCCACTCGTTCGGGCGCTCATGCTCACCATTTTTGACGAAAACGACAAAGTCTTCAACGCCATCTGCCTCGGCGCCGATGGCTACCTGCTCAAGCATACGCCGCCCAACAGAATTCTCACGGCCATCCGGGAACTCTTCGACGGCGGCGCGCCCATGACGCCCGCTATTGCCCGAAAGGTACTGCAACTTTTTCCCAAATCGGGCGCTTACCAAAAACAAACCTACAACCTCACCGAAAAAGAACGCCAGGTGCTTGCGTTGCTCGTAGATGGCATGAGCTACAAAATGGTCGCCGCCGACCTCGGAGTGAGCATCAATACCGTGCGCACCCACGTGATGGGCGTTTATCAAAAGCTCTCCGTGCACTCCGTCAGCGAGGCGGTGGGAAAAGCGATTCGGGAGCAGATCGTTTGAGGCGCGCAGGCTTATTATTCTGATTTTTTTGGGAAAAATGTGAACTGGCTCGCATGATTATGTGAGGCGGGCGGGGTGGTGTTTGGTGCAAATTTGTTGACGGCAAAAACCGATGAATATGCTGATCTTCTGGAAAACCTTCCGGGAGCTAACTGGCTCATTTCTTAATCTCTTAAAAATAATTACTAATGAAAAATTCAATGCGCTTGTTGTTAGCCGCCACTTTGGGTTTGCTTTCTTTTTTGCCGGCCAACAACAACCTTTTTGACAATCAGGATTTTATGGCTAAAAAAAGTGGGTTAAATGCCCCTTCGCCCATAGATGGCAGTTGGGAGCTTTACTCAACGGAGATCGCCGGGCGAACAACCATCCACAAAAAACCGAAGCAATTTAAAATCTTCCATGATGGCTTTGTGAGCCTGATGATGTACGATTCTTTGGGCAAGTTTGAAGGGGCAGGGGCAGGTACTTTTGAACTTGAAGGCAATCAATACAAAGAAACGTTCACCTATGGCTCCTGGCCCGAAGCGGTGGGCACCAGCATCTGGCAAGAGTGGGCCATGAAAGGCGATACGCTGCTATTTTATGGATTTAAAAAAGTGACGGATGGCAATGGAAAGGATATCACGAAGGATTGGGGTGGCGATCATTTTATTGAAAAAAGACTGCGGGCAAAAAAATAATGGGCGGGCAGCCTGTTCCCTTATTCCATTGTTTATTAACCTGCTTAATCTCGCCTTATGAAACGATTCTACCTCCTTGGAGTACTTTTCTTTTTTGGAAATATTTTGGCGAAAGCCCAATGCCCGCCGGGGGATATTACGTTTTCTTCCCAGCAGGAAATTAATGATTTTGCGGCCACTTATCCCACCTGTACGGTGATCAATGGCAACCTGACGATCAGCGGGGCAGATATCAACAATGTCGTCGGGATAGGGATGCTTACCTCCATCACGGGAAATTATGTGTTCGAAAACAACACCATCCTGGAGAATCCGGCTGGCTTTTCTACCACTTTCAGCATCGGCGGCGACCTCCGCTTCGAGAACAACCCCGCATTGACACAAACGACCAGCTTTCAGGGTTATCTGACCTCGATTGGCGGAGAATTGCAGGTCATCGGAAATGATGCTTTGCAATTCCTGGTCGGCTTTGGCGCCACCACTTCCATCGGCGGTATTCATATTGAAAACAACCCGGTATTGACCGACATTAACCTTTCTGCAGACCCAACCATCAGCGGAAATGTCAGCATTATCAACAACAAGTCTATCACCGGGCTGATTTCGGTGACCTCCGTTGGGGGCGACCTGACCATCAGTGACAATAGTGTATTGAATAGTCTGTTCGGGCTGTTTTCATTGACCTCAGTGGGCGGAAACCTGACTATTTCAGGCAATCCCTCATTAGCCAATTTGAATGGGCTTGGCATGATCGGTGCTGTGGGGGGAAACTTTTACCTGAGCAATAATGACCTGCTGGCAAACCTGGGCGGCTTAAATTTACTCTCGACCGTGGGCGGCGACCTTCACATTCAAAACAATCCTGCGCTCAGCAATTTTTCAGGAAATGTGCTGACGTCCATTCCTGGAGAGCTTCGGATTGTCAATAATGATAACTTGACAGACCTGAGCGGTTTTGATTTTCTCACTTCCGTTGGAACGCTGCACGTTGAAAACAATCAATTCCTGACTAACCTGGGCGGAATGTATGCCCTCGGCACGATTGGAAGCCTCAGAGTCATCGGCAACCCTGCCTTCTCCAACTTGGGCGGTTTATCGAATGTCACTTCCATTACGAACTTCCTGCTGGACGGCAATACCAACTTCAACAGCATGTTCGGGCTGCCTGCTTCCATCACTTCGATACCCGGTGTTTTTGAGATAAAAAACAACCCGGCGCTGAACACACTTTTTGGCTTGTCAAACATCGCCTCCATCGGCGATTTTCACCTTGACAACAACGACGCCATGGGGTTTCCCCTGGGGCTGACTGCCCTTGCCACCATCACCGGCGACCTGCGGATTTTGAACAACCAAGCCATGAACAACCTGACAGGCTTGGGTTTGCTCGGCTCGATTGGCGGTGATTTTCAGGTGGAAAACAATACTTCTCTTTCCGGCTTGAGTGGCTTGAGTATCCTGGGGTCCATCGGAGGAAACCTGCAAATACAAAACAACGGCGTGTTGGTGAACTTGTCTGGCTTGAGCATGGTCACCTCCATCGGGGGCAACCTGACCATAGCCGACAACGAAGACCTCGACAATCTCAACGGGTTGAGCGGAATAATTTCGATTGGCGGAGCCTTGAGCATTCAGAACAACGACGACCTGACCAACCTGAGCGGTCTGGAGCATATTGCCCCGGCTTCCATCAACGGGCTTTTTCTTGAATTTTCAGAGATGCTCGCCACCTGCGATCTGCCGAACATCTGCACGTACTTAGACAACGGCGGCGCAGCTTCCATCTCCGGTAATGCCGCCGGGTGCAGTTCTTTCGACGAAGTGTCTTCCGCCTGTAACCCCTCCTGTATGGGCGATATTGTACTTTCCTCGCAGGCACAGGTGAACGCTTTCCCAACGAATTATGGCTGCAACACCATACTTGGCAACCTCACCATCAGCGGTGCAGACATTAACAACCTCAACGGCTTGAGCGATGTAGAAATGATAACCGGGTCGCTTTTCATTCAGAACAACCAGATTTTGTCCAATTTAACCGGCTTGAATGCGCTGACGCACATCGGCGGGTCGCTGCGCATTACGGAAAACTATACGGGCTTGCAGCATTTGAGCGGCTTGAACGCCCTCGAAGACATCGGCTGGAATTTGGTCATTTTCGCCAATGAGGAGTTGACCAGCCTGACGGGGCTTTCTTCCCTTATGTCCGTCGGCGGGGGAATGTATATTGAAAACAACAATGATCTGAACAACCTGACAGCGCTTGGCAACCTTGCAGATGTTGGGGGCGACCTGTCTATTTATGGAAACGCGAGTTTGACCAATTTGACGGGCTTTACTTCGCTCATGACCGTTGGCGGCAGCTTGAGTATTGTTGATAATAACGTGCTGACTGATATGTCGGGGCTGTCGTCTCTTGTGAATGTGAACTCTATTGGCATTTCTTCCAACGACGCTCTGACCAATTTGGCAGGTTTGTCGTCGGTCACTTCGCTGGAAGTACTCTATATTTCCGATAATACTGCGCTGACGAGCTTAGCAGGCTTGACCTCGCTCACGTCCGTTTACTCTGTTGACATTGATTATAATGAAGCGCTGACGAGTTTGACGGGCTTTCCTTCTGTCACTTCGCTTGGATCCCTCAATATTTCTAACAATATTGCCCTGACGAGTTTGACGGGCTTCCCTCCGGTCACTTCGCTGGGAGGAGGCCTGGGTATTTCCCAAAACGACGCTTTGACGGATTTATCGGCGCTGTTTTCGCTCACTTCGGTTTACGCTATTAGCATTGACAACAACCTTATCCTGCCCAATTTATTCGGGCTGGAAAATGTAAACCCCGCCACCCTGAGCTACCTCTACCTTTTTAGCAACCCCTCCCTTTCCGTCTGCGACCTGACGAACATCTGCAACTATTTGGCAAACCCCTCCAACTTCGCCTTCATTGAAACCAACGCCGGAGGTTGCGAAACAAGACCAGTGTTGGAACTTGCCTGTTCCGGGGCCTGCCTTTTTAACGGCACCACCCTCACCTCTCAGGCGGAGATAGATGCTTTTCCGGCAGCGTACCCTTCCTGCACCTACATTTCCGGCAATGTCATCATCGAGGAAACGGCGCCCGGCAATATCCTCAACCTGAACGGATTGGGCCAGGTAGAAACCATCGCAGGAGATTTTGAAATCATCGGCAACACTGCCCTGACTACGCCGGCAGGATTGACTGATTTGATGGCAATTGGCGGCGACATCGTCATCAAAGACAATACTGCCCTGACCAACTTGACCGGGCTGGAAGATATTCAAAGCGCCACCAGTGTAAATATTCTCAACAACGGAGCCTTGACCAATCTCAACGGGCTGAACGGATTGGTCAATGTTTTGGGGTTCCTCAATATTGAGAACAATGGCGCGCTGACGGACATAAGCATGAACAGCCTTACAACCCTGTCTTCAAACCTCCTCATCATAAACAATGATGCTTTAACCAATATTTCCGGGCTAAACAGCCTGAATATTATTCCTGCAAATTACGGGCTGGGCATCAGCGGAAATGACGGATTAACCTCCCTGAGCGGGCTAAATGGCCTGACTTTTTTCAATGGGGGGATTTCAATTTCCAACAACTTCAACCTGGCGACTTTATCCGGTCTTACCGGGCTGCTTTATGTTGACGGCAATTTCCAAATTGGCTACAACCCCGCGCTGACGAGTTTGGAAGGGTTAGACGGTCTCATCCAGGTGGGCGGAACCTTAATCATTTCGAACAATGGGGCTTTGACAAGTTTGAACGGCTTGGACGACCTCACTAACGTAGGTGGTTTTACGCCAACCGGAAGCCTCATCATCGAGGATAATGATGCTTTACTCAACATTGATGCTTTACATTCGCTTAGCTTCATCAACTGGAACCTCCAAATTCTCAACAACGCTTCTTTGGAAAGCCTGGCCGGATTGGGTGCGCTTGCCTCTATCGGCGGGAATTTAGACCTCACAAATAATGGAGCCTTAACGACCATTGGAGGATTGAATTTGCTGGCTTCCATTCCTCAAACCGCCCAAATCAAAAACAATCCCGCTTTAATGAATTTAACCGGCATGAACGCCGTCGCCACCGTGTACGGAAATTTAATCATCGAAAACAACGATGAACTGACGAGCCTGACCGGGCTGAACGGGCTACTCTACGTCGGCTCCACCCTACACGTCCGGGACAATGCGGCGTTGACGAGTTTCAATGGAATAGACGCCCTCGCTTCGATTAACACTGACCTTTTGATTTGGAACAATGCCGCGCTGACCGACCTTACGGCGCTTGATGCGCTCACAAACGTGGGCGGAGTATTGGAAATCAAAGACAATGCAGCCTTGACCTTAGGCAGTCAGGCTGGGAATTTGACGGTGAACGGAAGTGTGGAAATCACCAATCCGGTCACGCTTTCAGGCGCCTCGCTGACTTGTTACAGCACCTTTGAAAATAGCAGTACCTTCAGCATTGACGCCGGCGCCCTCAACGCCTACAACACTTTCTCCAACACCGGAACCATCAAAGGCTGCGACGGTGGCGCCCTGGATTTAACAAACGCTACCGTCACCAATATGGGCGACCTTGCCCCCGGCTGCTCCCCCGGCATCCTCAACATCATCGGAGACTACGCCAACGGCGGCGGTGATCTCGCCATCGAAATCGGTGGCACGACCGTTGAAACGGAGTACGACCGCCTGAACGTATCGGGCGACGCCATCCTCTCCGGCGGCAACATCAACCTCTCTCTTGTCCCCGGTTATACCCCGGTGGTGGGTCACAGTTTTACCATCCTCGATGCAACGACTTTGAGCGGCACGTTTTCAACGCCAACGCCTAATACCCCATTCACCTTTGCCGGGTATACCTGGGAAATTGATTACAATGAACCACAAGGGACCATCACGTTCAGCGTACTATCGCTCCTCCCCCTCGAACTCCTCTCTTTCCAGGCTTTTCCCACAGAAAAAACCGTGCAACTCACCTGGCGCACTGCCAGCGAAATCAACTTCTCCCATTTTGAAATCGAACGCAGCCCGGATGGCATTAAATGGACGCAGTTGGGTGTGGTGGCCGGAACCGGCAGTTCCGGTGCAGCCCAGATTTATGAATTTACCGATGGTCAGCCGCTGCTTTTGGGCTATTACCGCTTGCGCATGGTAGACATAGACGGCAGCATGGCCTTTTCCAATATTGTGTCCGTATCGCGGAAAGGGCAGGAAGGCCCATTGCGCGTTGCCCCCAATCCAATCGGGGAGGAACTGGGAATCAGATTCTTTGCAAAAGAGGCAGGAATGGGAACCTGCGCCCTGATGGACGTGGTCGGCAGGGTGGTTTGGCAAACGCCAACAGCCGTTCAGCCAGGAGAAAACCAAATGATTTTTGAATTACCCCCGTTGCCTTCAGGCGCTTATCTGCTGCTGGTGCAGGCAGATGGCATAAAAATGTGGACACAGGTTGTGCGGTAGGGGCGACCCTCGCGGTCGCCCTGCCCTCAAAGCGACCGCGAGGGTTACCCCATCACAACGTGCCGCGCAATTCCTGTTCCCGTTCGATGGCTTCAAACAAGGCTTTAAAATTGCCTTTGCCAAACGAACGCGCGCCTTCCCGCTGGATGATTTCGTAAAACACCGTGGGGCGATCCTGCACCGGTTTGGTAAAAATCTGGAGCAGGTAGCCTTCCTCGTCGCGGTCAATGAGGACGTTCAGGCGCTGAAGCTCCTTCAGGTCTTCTTTAATAGTGCCAACGCGGGCGGTGACGGTTTCGTAATAGGTATCGGGTACCTGGAGGAAATCTACGCCGTTGCGGCGCAGTTGATCCACCGTGGTAAGGATATCTTTGGTGGCGATGGCAATGTGCTGTACGCCCGCGCCTCTGTAAAAATCAAGGTATTCTTCGATCTGCGATTTTTTACGGCCTGCTGCCGGCTCGTTGATCGGGAATTTGATGAATCCGTTGCCGTTGGAGACCACCTTGCTCATCAGCGCCGTGTATTCGGTGGAGATGTCTTTATCGTCGAAGGTCACCAACAATTTAAAGCCCATCACTTCCTGGTAAAATTCGACCCATTTGTTCATCGTGCCCAATTCCACATTGCCCACGCAGTGATCCACGTATTCTAAACCGATCGGATGCACCGTCATCTGGCTTTCGCGGGGCTGGAAACCCGGGAGAAAAGCGCCCTGATAGCTGTGGCGTTCCACCAACGTGTGGATGGTTTCGCCGTAGGTTTTGATGGCCGCCATTTTCACCCAACCGTGTTCGTCTTCCTGAATCATTGGCGGAAAAGCGGAGACTGCGCCGCGTTCGAGGGCTTTGTAATAAGCTTGTTCCGCGTCGTCTACCCATAAAGCCAGCACCTTGACGCCGTCGCCGTGCAGGTGTACGTGGCGGGCAATTTCGTGATCCGGATCAAAAGCCGAAGTGAGTACAAAGCGGATTTTGCCTTGCTGCAGCACGTAGGAAACCTTGCTGCGTTCGCCGGTCTCGGGACCTCGGTAAGCCACCAAGTGGAAACCAAACGCCGACTGGTAATAGTGCGCCGCCTGTTTGGCATTGCCCACGTAGAATTCTATATGATCGGTGCCGTTGATGGGAAAAGTATCCCGATCAACATCCGCCTTAATTTGAGTCATCGTTTCCATAAAAACCTATTGATGAATTAGTTTTTTAATCATTTTCATGGCGTTTCCTTCCAGCAGACCGTAGTCTCCATCTTTTTGAAACAGGTTCGCCACTTCCTGCAACAGGTTGTCCTGATCCTGCACGGTCGGGAAAAACTGATCGCGGTAGCTCAGGATAAGTTGCAGGCATTCGTAATCCGAACACCCGGTGAACAGTGCGTGCATTTCATCAAAATTGTCGCAAGGCGCTATTTCGCGGATGTATTGCGTTTCGAGTTCGGTTTGCTGCATGTCGGCATTGGCGGCATAGAGGAGCAAAAAAGTGCGGAATTGATCACGATTCATTGAGTGCTTTTCCATGAATGTATCGGGTTTAGTTGTTTTTAAGTTAACCAGGATTTATAGTAATCGCCATCTTCAATACCCACCGCTTGTTCCGTCATTTTCAGCGGGCGGAAGGTATCTATCATCACCGCTAATTCGCGGGTTTCTTTCGCGCCAATGCTTTTTTCAACCGTGCCAGGGTGCGGACCGTGCGGGATGCCGCCCGGGTGCAGAGTGATCATGCCGCGCTCCACGTGTTTGCGGCTCATGAAGTCGCCATCCACGTAGTACAACACCTCGTCGCTGTCAATATTGCTGTGGTTGTAAGGCGCCGGAATAGCCAGCGGGTGGTAATCGTACAGGCGCGGCACAAAGGAACAAATCACAAAATTGCGGGTTTCAAAGGTCTGGTGCACGGGCGGTGGCTGGTGTACGCGACCGGTAATCGGCTCGAAATTGTGGATCGAAAATGCGTAAGGATACACATAGCCATCCCAACCGACCACGTCGAAAGGGTGATTGAGGTAGTAGTAAGGGTAGATATTGTCCTGTTTTTTGATGTAAAACAGGAATTTGCCTTGCTCGTCGTGGGTTTCTAAGTCCTGCGGTTTGCGGATGTCGCGCTCGCAAAAAGGCGAATGCTCCATGAGTTGCCCGAAGCCGTTGCGATAGCGGCGCGGGGTGACGATCGGCGTAGCGGATTCGACAATGAGCAGGCGGTTTTCCGTGCCGTCGAATTGCAATTGGTAGGTCGTTCCGCGCGGGATGACCAAATAATCGCCGTATTCAAAGCGCAGGTTGCCGTACATGGAACGCAGCGTTCCCGTGCCTTCGTGGATGAAAATTACTTCGTCGGCGTCGGCATTTTTGAAAAAATAATCGCCCATGCTCTGGCGCGGTGCAGCGAGCAGGATTTTGCAGTCGTCGTTGACCAGCACCGGTGTGCGGCTTTTCAGGTAATCGTCCTGCGGCGCCACCTGAAACCCTTTCAGGCTGCGGTGTTTGAGTTGCCGGTCGGAAACCGTTTTCGGTTTCACATCGTAAGGATCGCCTACCTGAACGATTTGCGTCGGCGCATTGCAATGATAGCTGAGAGAATACAAATCGCTGAACCCTTCTGTCGAAAAAAGCTCTTCATGGTAAAGACTACCGTCGGGTTTGCGATACTGCGTATGCCGCTTTTGCGGAAATTGCCCCAGGGAGTGGTAGTGCATGTGGTATTGTATTTTGGTTAGTACCTATTTTAGTAGTTGGCAGTTTTTCAGTTGGCAGGGGCTTTTCGTGTTTCAACATGTTGGTTAATAAAACTACTTCAAATTATCATACACCTTATCCAGCAACCGCACCAACGTATCCATATCTTCATCGGCTAACCCGCGCCAGGCTTGCTGTCGTGCATTTTTGATGACGGGTAGCATGTCGGCCATTTTTTGATGACCCTGCGCTGTGAGTCGGACGTTGTAACGGCGGCGATCATTGGGATCATCTTCCCGGGTGATGAGTTGCTTCTGTTCCAGCAGATCAAGGATGCGGGTCACGGTGGGCGCATCCTTGAACGTCTGCCGGGCAATTTCAAACTGGCTTTGTGCGCCACCGGACTCAAGGGCTTGTAAAACAATCCATTGGTCAATGGTAATATCTGCAGCAGCTAAGGTTAATTGCGCATGAAAGAACTGTTTCATGCGCTTCGCTGTTCGCTCCAGTATAAAGCCGGAAACTTCAGCAGTTTTGGCTGATTTTGGTAAGGCTGAGGGCATAACAAAAATATTCGCACAAATATAATTAGTATAACAATCATTCGCAAAGAAAATAGCGCTTTTATTTTTGGATTAACGGGCGGATGCGTTTTTTTGTGAACCGGGCGTTTCCCATAAATTTTTAAACTGTTCGACAAAACCATGGACGCTTTTATCCAACACCTTCAAACGCGCCTGCAAGGCTCATTGCCGGGCACAGCAGCGCATCACCGCATGGCGCGCAATTTTCGCCCAACGGTGATTCCGCCACCCGAAGGGGCATCATTGGCAGGCGTGCTCGCGCTTTTATTTCCAAAAAATGACGAGTGGCAACTGGCGCTGATCGAACGGGTGACGACGCATTCCGGCGACCGCCACAGCGGCCAAATCAGCTTTCCGGGCGGAAAATACGAAGCAGGCGACGGCATTTTGATGAACACCGCCCTGCGCGAAGCGCACGAAGAAGTGGGCGTAGCCCCGAACGTGGTCAACATGCTGGGTGCACTGACCGAACTCTACATCCCGGTCAGCAATTATTTAGTCCACCCGTTTGTTGGCTGGATGGATCATGCGCCGGTTTTCCAACCCCAGTGGAGCGAAGTGCAATCGGTGCTGGAAGTGCCGTTTCATGCACTGGAAGACCCTGCTACCCTGCAAACGACCGACATCCGGGTTGCCAACAACATGACATTTAAGGAGGTGCCCTATTTTAGCCTTTCCGGCAAAGTCGTATGGGGCGCTACGGCCATGATTTTGAGTGAATTACTGGAGGTGGCGGCAGGGAGGGGGTGAAAGTGGGCAAGGGGCAAGTAGGCAAGGGCAAATTGACAAAGGACAAAAGGCAAGTAGGCAAAAGGCAAGGGGCAAATCAGCACGTGTTTGCAAATTTGCCTATTTGCCCCTTGCCAACTTGCCTACCTGCCCCTTACTTAACAATCCAATTCAATCAACCTACTTCCAGGCATTGTACTGGTAAGTCAGCTTCAATTGATTGACATAGTCCTGGCTGTAAGTCTCCACTTTGGTGACTACGGCAGCTACGCCTTGCGGACATGCCCCCGAAAACGGGAAACCGCCGGTGCCGCCAACACCGAAATCGCGTCCTTTGTTTGTCCGGAAAAAAAGCTGGTCTATGAATGACCCGCTGCCGCCATAAATAGCTACAATGGATTCATCGCTTTCAAAGGTGACTGCCACCGAAGAACTTCCGGTTCTGCCGTAAAGGACTGGGGAAGATTTGTCACTGTACGAAATTTGTATGCCCTTCACATAGCCCGTTTTATTGGCATCTGAACTATACAAGGTCACGCCGGTGATCCTTGCACTGCTGCTCAGGTCGGTTTGGGTCGGGGTTCCCCAGGCAGAAGGGTAACTGTCGAGCGCAAAGGAGACGGTTTGTTCCGTAGGCAGAGACAGGAAACTAACCGTTGGGAAAGCAGCATCGGTATTGGTTGACGATGCAGGTTGCGTGTTGGTCGTTTTCAGGTAATCCCAGAGGTTGGCCGGGCTGACGTAAGCATCCAATTGGGCGTTGTACTGCGCATTGATATAAGTGGACAACCTGGTTTTGTCGGCTTCTGCGGCGGACTGCTCGGAATACTTCTCGGAAAATCCGGTCACCGCATCCTCTAAGTAATAATCGGTAAAAATACTGCCGCTTTGGCGGATGGTGATCTGCTCCAGGCGCCACGCAAGAGCAGTCTCTTTCGCCTGAGTTGCCGCTGTAGAGAGCTTGCTGATCCAGTCGTTCAGCCGGGTAGCTGCGAAAGCTGCGTTCGGATCCGTCTGCCCGCCACTGATGGCCGTGTAATTGTAGGCGTATTCCGCCATCATGACGATGGTAATGCTGCCGAAAGGAATCAGGTAGGTCAGGTTTTCTTCCGGGCTGTTGATATTCAGGAAATACGGCGAATCGTCTTCCAGGTCGTCAATGATGCTGATCAGCTTGGTGAGCTTGTCCTGACCGGGCACTAAGTTGTTGTAGTCGTTGATAGACGTGTAGTAGCCAGACAGCGTATTGTTGAGAAACTCCAGGTTGTTCTGATCAATCAGGTCTTCAATCAGGTCGTTCATATAGCTGACCATGTCGTTCCAGATTTCCTGGGTGCCGGGCCCCGTTGGCCAGAAGCAATCTAATACGCCCGAAATCAAACTGCCAACTTCCGGAATGCACCCCAGCGCGCCCGCCAGCAAGCTTTCCACACTCGATGCGGTCTGGTACTTTTGGATAGTGGTGACTTCATTCGGCGTTTGGCCGCTTTGGTTGAAGCTATCCGGCGCCTGTGCAAACACTTTCAGGCTCAGGATGGTGGTGGAGCCGTACCTGGAAAGATCTGAAACTAAGCTGTTCGGACCAAACTGAGCCACCATGTTTTTGTAATCGCGGTCGTCGTACAGTTCTACCCAGGTGGCTGGCCCGGTCGTCAGGGATCTGGGATAGCTGTACAAGCTGGTAACCGGATTAAACAAGCCAAATCCTTCAATGCAAAGTGCATTCACAACATCACCTGCGCCGTAAAGCGTAAAGCGTTCGCCGGTATAGCGCGTGCCGTCGTACAATTTCAACCAGCAACTTCCCGCATTGGTGTCCACATTTGTAGACCAGAAATTGGGTTGGCTGTCGTACATCACAAAGCTGACAATCGAGTTTTTGAAATCGCCACCGGTCGGTGTTTTGTATTCGTTCAGATCCGGAATCGCCCCATTGGGCCCCACTTTCAGAATACTTCCTTCAAAATTGTGCTGCGTAAACAGGCAAATCCAGGTGGAAGAACCCGTTTTCAGGCTGTTGATGCTGTCGTCCATCTCCTGGTCGGAATTGTTGTAGTCGTATTCCGCCAGGTCGTAAATGGATTGTGCGCCGCTAAAAGTTCTGGTGTTGCCTTTGTAATCATTGTCTTCCCAAAAGGAAACCCAGCAATTTGCATTGGTGCTCATTGTGCTAAAAATTTAAAGATTAATGAATGAAATGGCGCCTGAAAACTGATTCAGGGTGTCCAAACCAGTTCAAGGCACTTGATAGCCAAGCGTTGTGGGAATTTTTTTTCAGGCAAGATGCAGTCGCAGGGTTGGTGAAATTGTTGAATTCGTTGAACTGGTTAAACCATTGTTCATATTTGAAAACCCCGCAATGCTACACAGACAAGATTAAGAGGCGGTGGGAGGGCCTCTGCCATTGCTTCGGAAGGTATTTCGGAAGCAGCTTCAAGGATGAATGAAATAATAAATTCCATTTTCCTTTCCCACTGCAAATCTCAGCATACCGACGTTTTCAAATAAGCGCAGGAATACGGGTTTTTGAAAAACGGGTATTCCTACGGCTAAGCGCATAATCATACGGGGCGTAAAAACAGGGGAGGGATTGGCGGGCAATTATCGGGGTAATTCAGGTGGTTTTTTACGGGGTTTCCACCGTATTTGTACCTGTTGGGGCATCAGGCGTTTCGTCCTCCCCAAAATACGCCCTGATTTTTTTCGCCACCGACAAGCCCGCCACCTCTGCAATGGCTGCCGCGCTGGCTGCCCGGATTTTTTTGGCTGAGCCAAAATGGGTAAGTAATTTTTGCGCTGTTTTTTCACCGACGCCGGAGATGTTGGTCAGCTCGGTGCTCGTGAAATTGCGGGAACGCTGATCGCGGTGGAACGTAATGGCGAAGCGGTGCGCCTCATTGCGCGCCTGCTGGATGAGTTTGAGCGACTCCGATTTTTTGTTGATGTGCAGCGGCACTGAATCGCCGGGAAAAAACAATTCTTCCAATTTTTTGGCGATGCCCACCACGGTCATTTTTCCTACTAAGCCCAAAGCTTCGATGCTTTTCATGGCGGCGCTGAGCTGGCCTTTGCCGCCGTCTATGATCACCAATTGCGGCAGCGTTTGTTCTTCGTCGAGCAGGCGGCGGTAGCGGCGAAAGACCACTTCTTCCATGCTGGCAAAATCGTCGGGGCCCACCACGGTTTTTACATTAAAATGGCGGTAATCCTTTTTGGAAGGTTTTGCGTTTTTGAACACCACACACGAGGAGACGGGGTGCGTGCCGTGGATATTGGAGTTGTCGAAACATTCGATGTGCATGGGCAGCACCTCCATGTGCAGGTCTTCCTGCAGGGTGCGGAGGATGCGCTCGGCGGGCGTTTGGCGCTGCGTGCGCGATGCGGCTTCCTTGCGTTTTTGCAACAGGTGGTATTGCACGTTTTTTTCTGACAATTCCAGCAGGCGCTTTTTGTCGCCGATTTTTGGAACGGTGACCACGATGTCTTTTTCTGCCAACGGAAAATTGAACGGGGCGATGATCTCCGGCGCCAGACTGTTAAACCGCTCCCGGATGGCCGGCACGGCGTAGGTCAGCAGGTCGGTTTCGTCGTCGTCGAGGTTTTTGACCAATTCCTGGGTATGGGTATGGATGATGGCGCCGTTCACCACGCGGAGGTAGTTGACGTAGGCGTCTTTTTCATCCGACGCAATAGAAAAAACATCCACATCGCGGATGGTGTTGCTGACGACGGTAGACTTGCCCTGGTAGTCTTCAAATGCGCTCAGTTTGTCTTTGATCTGCTGCGCTTTTTCAAACTCCAGCGCCTGTGCGCATTGCTGCATTTCGGATTTAAAATGGTTGACCACCGCGCTGAAATTGCCTTTCAGGATGTTTTTGATCTGCTCGATTTTGCGGTTGTAGCTGGCTTCTTCTTCCAAGCCTTCGCAGGGCCCCTGGCAATTTTTGATGTGGTATTCTAAACAAATTTTGAATTTTCCGGCGCGGATGGCGTCCTCTTGCAGGTTGAACGTGCAGGTGCGCAACGGAAACAATTGCTTGACGAGGTCAAGGATGACGCGCACCCGGAGCTTGGAGGTGTAGGGGCCAAAATAAGTGGAGCCGTCGCGGATGACATTGCGGGTAATAAAAACCCGGGGAAATCGCTCGTTTTTGATGCAAATATAAGAATAGGTTTTGCCGTCTTTCAGCATCACGTTGTAGCGCGGCTGGTGCTCTTTGATGAGGGTGCTTTCTAACAACAGCGCATCCGTTTCTGATTCCACCACCATAAATTCGATGTACCCGGCGTGCTTCACCATCACGCGGGTTTTTTGGGCCCGATCCTGCCGTTCGCCAAAATAAGACGACAGGCGGTTGCGCAGGTTTTTGGCCTTGCCCACGTACAAAATTGTCCCCTCCGAATTCATAAACCGGTAAATGCCCGGCTCTTTGGGAATGGTGTCGGATAGTTGCTTGAAATCTTCAGTCGTCATGGTGGTGGTCGCTGATTTTTTACCACAACTTGTCCCGCCTAAAGCGGGACAAGTTGTGGTAAAAAAAAATTCTATGTGGTGAAAAACGTCCTAAAGATAAAATTTACGCCATAAACCGCGCACGGGAATCATACCAATCAACAGCGCGGCGAGCACATTCGCAGCTCCGCACATCAAAAACAGGATTGTCCAGTGCAGTTTTCCCGGTAGTTGCACAATCGCCCAGGTCAGGAAAACAGCCAGCAAGACCAAGCCGGCGCTTTGAGCAATCAGCCGGAGGTTGCGTGCCAGGGCCAATTCGCGGTAAGCAAGCCCAACCTGCGCCAAAAACACAACAACCTGGGTGATGCAGGTCGCCACAGCAGCCCCCGCGCCTTTGTAATGCGGAATGAGCACAGCATTCAGGATGATATTCCCTAAAACGCCGCACAGGAATATCCGGTTCATGAGCCGCATACTGCCTTTTGCCGTCAACAAAGTTCCGTAGACATAAGAACCGCAAACCGCCACAAAGCTGATCATTAGCAGGCCCAGCATATCGCCGGAAGTAGCGCCGGTCTGCACATAAAGCATATCCATCATCGCAGTCCGGAAAGGCCAGATCGCTACCGCCAGCGCCACGCTGCCCGCCCAGATGAGCCGGAAGCTGAATCCCGTGAGCGGACTCATATCCGCGTCGGTTTTGATCAATCGGGCAAACATGGGCAGCAACAACGCGGCAAACAAATAGCCGATCATGTTCGCCGCATCCAACAGCCGGTAAGCGCCTGCGTAATAGCCCGCTTCAATCGCGCCGTCGGGCAAGAGTTGTTCGATCATCACCGCATCCACGCGGGTGTAAATGGTCATCAGCAGCACCACTAAGGCGTAGGGGTAACTTTCGCGGGCAATGACCCAAAGCAAGGCCGGCTGAAAACGCAGGCGGAAGCGCCCGATTTTGCCGCCCACAAACGCCCCGACGATGCCCGCCGTTGCCGCCAGAGAAATGGTTTGGGCGTAAATGAACCACTCGATTTGGAATCCTGCCGGGTGTTGCAGCAGCAAAATTCCGCAAATTACAATCAGCAGGATTTTGTCGGCCACCGAAAACCAGCCGTCGAAGCGGTACAGCCCCAACCCCGATACGTTGGTGCGCAAAAAAAGGATGAGGGAGTTGAGGATTTGGTTGAACGCGATCCAGAGCAACCAGCCGCCGTATTGGGGCAGGTAGCCCGCCACCCAGCCGGCAAGGGCCAGCACGAGCAGGTAAACCAGCGACAACAGCCCTTTGAGGGCTAAGATATTCGGAAAATATTTGCCGATCAGATTCGGGTGCTGCGCAATGCTGCGGTTGTTGTAATTCTGAATCCCCGAATCGTTGATGATCTGGAAAAGGTAGGTGAAATTGAACAACACAAAATAAAGGCCGTACGCGCCCGGTTCTACGGCGTTTTGCACAGCCCGGTCAATGCCGAAAATGTAGAACGGCTTGATCAGCAGGTTGATGAAAATCAGAAAAAACAGGTGCGTCAGAAACTCCCGATTCATAACCGATCAGGGGATTTCGATCAGTTGCCGGGGCCTCCGGACAATTCCGCCTTGTCTACGATGTAGCCGGTTTTTCCCTGCCAGGGCAATACTTTGTACGGTTCCCGGTAGTGCAGGCTTACCTGTTTGCCTTCTAAGCGCAACAATTGGTCGTAGACCTCCCTGTTTTTTGCCGAAAACTCCCAGATCAGCGGCGGCGCGCCGTATTGCGCCTGCGCGAGGTTTAGTTGCCCTTCGAAGGTTTTGAACACAACGCCCTTGTAAGAAGCTTTCATCAGGTAGCCCGATCGAACCCCGTCGCTGTACGTCCAGGTGCAAACCCATAACGCCAATGCGCCTGCCACTAAAGCAAGCACCAGCCCAATTTTTAATACGCGCTTGGTTTTGCTCACCACTTTTTCAGCGCCTTCTTTTACGACTTGCTTGAATTCACTCATGATTTTTTATTTTTTACAACAGTAGTTTTTTACCACAATAGTTCACATAGGGGTTTTCACAACTTGTCCCGACTCGGCGGGATAGGCTGTGTACACTTAAACTGCTGCAAGGTACGGCAAAAACGGATAGAAATAATTGAGTATTTTACCGCATAACCGGATGACACGGAGTTGCACAGAGGGACACGGAGTCCCACCGAGTTTTTATGTCTAACTCAGTAAAACTCCATGTTCCTCTGTGACTCCGTGTAAAATAGAATATTACTCCTCAAAACATCCCTTCATCCCCTCTTCCCCAATAGCCTCCGGTCTTGCAGGAGCAGCCGCAACCTTCCCATTTTTCCGGGCTTCTTTGATCGCGCTGATCCGCACCAGCAAATCTTCTACGTGTGTTTTGGCAGTTTTGTCCAACATTTTTGGCTGGGCAAGTTTAAGGTCGCTCTCGATCTGTTTCAACGTACCCATCGCATTGGCTTTGATGTCGGACTGCTCGTAAGCGTTGCCAGAAAGCGCCAGCAGGTCGGCCATTTGTGCGAGGTAAGCCCGCTGGAGACTACGGCGGTAGGGGTTAACAGGTTTTGCGGCAAGCAACTCACTGAACACCGCTTTGCGCGTATCGTCGAACAAGGCGGAAACAGCGTATGCGGCAGCCCCGTTCAGCGTTTCGTTTTCCATCATGCGGTTGAGGCGGTCAGCATTGAACAGGGTGCTGAGCGCGCCGGTTTGCAGGTCATTGATTTGGGCCAGTGCGCCCGTTGAACCAACTCTTGATTGTATATCTTTATCAATCAACCAATTGGGTGTGCTAAAAATTTGCTCGTTCACAAAGCGAACGGCGGCTGCCTGGCGCTCTTTTGAAACATGGGTGAAGACCGCCCCGGCTTCATCGGCGGTTTTGTCGTATTCATAAACGCCACCGACGTTGTTGGCGACATGACCCACATAACGTCGGAGTTGTCCGATTACGTTGCCGTGCAGTTCGGCGAGTTCCTCGTATTCTTTTCCGGGTTCTGAAGTCCATTCAAGCAGTTTTGCCGTGATGCGCTTCAGGTTTGCGATGCCCAGCAAGCTTGCTGCCACTGGGTCGCTGCCGATGTCTTCGGTTTGAGCGCTGGGGTCGAGCACCCGGCCCTGTTGTTGTCCGAAGCGGTAAATCGGGTTGCCTGCGCGCTCCAGAACCATGCGGTGCAGGATATCTTTTTCCTGCTCCACGGTTTGCGCATCCGGAAACCAGGTGTAGCCGTATTGGATGGACCAATCGTCGTAAGGACCGATGGTTGGCATCAATCCGGCGCCTTTGTCTTCCGGCTGCGCCACGTAGTTGAAGCGGGCGTAATCCATGATGGAAGGTGCAACGCCCATGCGCTGCACAAAGCCCGGTGCGCGCAGGGAATCCACCGGATAGGCGCAGCTCGACCCCATGTTGTGGGGCAGCCCAAGCGTGTGGCCAACCTCGTGCGCCGCAACGAAGCGGATGAGTTCGCCCATCAGTTCTTTCTTAAATTTCACCGTTTGCGCCTCTGGGTTCACGGCGGCGGTTTGGATGAAAAACCAGTTGCGGAGCAGGTTCATCACGTTGTGGTACCAGATAATGTCGCTTTCCAGAATTTCGCCGGTGCGCGGGTCGTGTACATGTGGGCCCATCGCATTCTGGATGTCCGTAGCCACATAGCGGATCACGGAATAGCGCGCATCTTCGGGACTCCAGTCGGGGTCTTCGGTCTTGCTCGGTGGATCTTTGGCCATAATGGCATTTTTAAAACCAGCCTTCTCGAATGCTTTTTGCCAATCGTTTACGCCCTGTTTGAGGTAAGGCCGCCATTCTTCCGGCGTGGCGGGGTCAATGTAGTACACGATGGGTTTAACGGGTTCAACCAATTCGCCCCTTCTGTAAGCGGCAGGGTCTTTTGGTTCCAGTTTCCAGCGGGTGATGTAGCGGCGCGCGGCAGCTTTTTGTTCGTCCAAGCCATAGTCAATGTGGCGGATGCCGAAATAACCGACCCGGTCATCGGCTAAGCGCGGGCGCATGAGCGTTTCCGGCAGAAGGATAAACGACTGGTTCATGCCAACAGACAGCGTGCCCGTGATTTGGTTATCGGGCAATTTATCGCCTTTGTAGGTCAACACGTGGCGCACTTCGGTGTTTTCAGGGAACGATTTGATGGACTCAATGTAGCTGCGTTTGTCTTCCAGCCCTTTGATGCTGAAATCTTTGCGCTCGCCGTCCGACAAAGCGCCAATCATGGGCACATCGGACGTAAAAAACGAAGTTGGTTCAAACACAATGGCCGTGCTGTCTTTATTGTAACAAGCCAGCGCAAAATTGGCCACTACGGGCTCAAAATTGTTGTTTTTGACCGAAGTGTAAATGGGCAGGTTTTCATCCGCCACGCTGTGGTAGGACACCGAACGCAGCAGCACGTTTTTGCCCTGCAACTGCCAGCGCACCACCTGCTGCGGACGGCTTCTCATGCCCGCGCCGCCAAAGTTGAGGCCCTTCACGTGGCCGGAAATGCAGCTCACCACGAGGATCTCTTTTCCCAAAAGGGCAATCGGAATTTCGAAGTAATATTTGTCCTTCACCTGGTGCACCGTAAACAGCCCCTGGTCGGTGATGGCGTCCGCGGTGATGATATCGGGGTATTTTTTTTCAGCGTCTTTTTTGTCGCCTTCTTTTTTAGGGTCGCCTTCTTTTTCTTTTTTCGGGTCGCCGTTGCCCGCTTCTTTGGTTTTTTTCTGGGCGAAAGTTGGTTGGGAAAGGAGGGTAAAGGCCAGGAGGGCCAGGAAGTAAAATAGTCGCTTTTTCATACAGGAAAAGTTGAATGTGATCAAATAACAAGGATGAAGCTATAAAATTTGGGGGAAATCGGGAAATAAGGAGTCGGAGGGGGAGTAAAAATCCCCCTTTTGGGGGCAGGCGTTGTGCTGGTGAAGTTTGGTTTGGGGATGGGGGATTTGGGAAGACTTCTTTAACGTGAGTTCGGGAGAAAGGATGACTTTTGAATGATGTAAAGGATTCCTTGGCGCACTTAGCAAGACCTTCGCGCTCTTTGCGGGAGACTGTTTCCCGCAGAGGACGCCAAGGTCTCGCTAAGGGCGCTAAGAGGCTGTACTGATATTCAAAATATTTGTTTTCAGCTAGTTAATGCCTGATTTTACGTTTTTTTAGATAGGTAACTAAGGAAAAAGTCTGTTAGGGAATTTGGGGATTGGAAAGTTCAGGTTATATTTACACAGTTAAAAAAATGCTAGATGAAATGGATGTCTTTTATTCCCTGTCATTTATTGGATTAGGAATTACTTAAAGCCCGCCGTTTTGCTCTACGCAACTAGGATTTGGTCAATCACTGATGACAAAGCGAGTTTTGACGCAATAGCGCCTATAGGGGGGAGTTGCGTTTAACCAGAGTTCTCAACAATCAAAATAAAATAAAATGAAAAAATTAACTCAACAACTTGCATTTTTCCTAATAATGCTTCCGACTATCGGTTTTGGGCAAAAAATAGTTGCAAAAACGATGAAAGTCGAATCTC
>Ga0209573_1000653_pt1 | contig 67725 bp, 57 predicted proteins | sample TNRBio252014_DNA_FD_185870 | JGI IMG/M metagenome (GOLD analysis project Ga0209573, IMG submission 185870) | Wastewater treatment Type I Accumulibacter community from EBPR Bioreactor in Madison, WI, USA - TNR Reactor_6/25/2014_ DNA (SPAdes)... | ecosystem: Engineered > Bioreactor > EBPR >...
GGCGCTGATGGCGAGCCTGCAGTCGGAGCGGATGACGGTGCCGGTCGTCGCCTGCGGCGTCGGCAACGACACCCGGGCCGCCGTCGCCGCGATCAAGGCCGGTGCGCGCGAATACCTGCCGCTGCCGGCCGACCCGGAGCTGATCGGCGCACTCCTGGCGGCGGTCGCGCAGGTCAGCCACGCGATCGTCCACGCGGACCCGCGGATGGCGAGCCTGCTGGCGATGGCGGCGAAGGTCGCCGCCAGCGACGCCAGCATCCTGGTGACCGGCCCGTCCGGCACCGGCAAGGAGCTGGTGGCGCGCTTCGTCCACGCCCAGAGCCACCGCGCCGGCGCCCGGTTCGTCGCCGTGAACTGCGCCGCGATCCCCGAGGCGCTGCTGGAGTCCGAACTGTTCGGTCACGAGAAGGGCGCGTTCACCGGCGCCGTCGCCCGCCGCTTGGGGCGGTTCGAGGAGGCCGACGGCGGCACGCTGCTGCTGGACGAGATCAGCGAGATGGACATCCGGCTGCAGGCCAAGCTGCTTCGCGCGATCCAGGAGCGGGAGATCGACCGGGTCGGCGCCTCGCAGCCGGTCAAGGTCGACGTGCGCATCCTCGCCACATCCAACCGCGATCTCAACGAAGAGGTGGCCCGCGGCCGCTTCCGCGCCGACCTGTTCTACCGCCTCGACGTGGTCTCGCTGAGCATTCCGCCCTTGGCGGAGCGGCCGCTCGACATCCCGATCCTGGCGCGGCACTTCGCCGAGAAGTACGCCCGCGTCGACGGGCTGCCGAACCGCCCGCTGTCGCCCGAAGCGCTGCGCAAGCTGCAGGCGCACGCCTGGCCCGGCAACGTTCGCGAATTGGAGAACACGCTGCACCGCGCCGTGCTGTTGGCGTCGGGGGCGCGGATCGAGGAGGACGCGATCCTGATTTCCGGAGGCTCCCCGGCCGCCGGGCGATCCGCTGGCCCCGGTGCCGGCGAGAACGCGCGCGTCGGCCGCACCGTCGCCGACGTCGAGCGCGACCTGATCATCGACACGCTGCGCCACTGCTTCGGCAACCGGACGCATGCCGCGACCATCCTCGGCATTTCGATCCGCACCCTGCGCAACAAGCTGCGGCAGTACACGGACGAGGGCATGGCCGTGCCCGCGCCCGGCGAACATCCGGATATGGCCGGGCGGGTGCCGGCATGAGTGCCGAGACGACGACCGCAGCACCCGGCTCCGCCGCGGCGATGGGGATGAGCCTCGGCCGGCTGTTCGACGGCCGCGTGGCGCAGGCCGGCCGCTACGGCGACATCCTGATGGCGCTGGGCGTGATCGCCATCCTGGTGGTGCTGATCCTGCCGCTGCCGACGTGGATGCTGGACATCTGCCTGGCGTTCTCCATCACCGTCTCGGTGCTGATCTTGCTGACGGCGCTGTTCGCCGAACGGCCGCTGGAATTCAACGCCTTCCCGACGGTGCTGCTGCTGGCGACGATGATCCGGCTGTCGCTCAACCTCGCGTCGACCCGGTTGATCCTGGCGCACGGGCACGAGGGAACGGCGGCGGCCGGTCACGTGATCGAAGCCTTCGGCAGCTTCGTCATGGGCGGCAGCTTCATCATCGGCATCATCGTCTTCGCCATCCTGATGATCGTCAACTTCGTCGTCATCACCAAGGGCTCGGGGCGAATCGCCGAAGTGTCCGCCCGGTTCACCCTGGACGCGATGCCGGGCAAGCAGATGGCGATCGACGCCGATTTGTCGGCCGGGCTGATCTCGGAGGACGAGGCGCGGACGCGGCGCAAGAATTTGGAGGAGGAGAGCAGCTTCTTCGGGGCGATGGACGGTGCCGCGAAGTTTGTCCGCGGCGATGCGGTGGCCGGCCTGATGATCACCTTCATCAACGTCATCGGCGGCATCATCATCGGCGTCGGCCAGCGCGGCATGGGTTTCATGGACGCAGCCGACATCTACACGAGGCTCACCGTCGGCGACGGCCTGGTGACCCAGGTGCCGGCACTGATCGTCTCCACCGCCGCCGGCATCATCGTCACCAAGGCCGGGGTTTCCGGCAAGACGGAGAAGGCGCTGTTCAGCCAGCTCGGCGGCAACCCCAAGGTGCTGGGGATGAGTTGTGGGCTGCTGCTTCTCCTGGCGCTGGTGCCGGGCATCCCAGCCATCCCGTTCCTGTTCGTCTCCTGCCTCACCGGCGGCCTCGCCTATTCCGCCATCCGCAAGGCACGGGCACCGGCGCCGGCGCCGGATTTGGTGGACGAGCCCGGGCCCGCGCCCGAGGAGCCGATCAGCACCGCCCTGCACATGGACGACCTCCGACTGGAGCTGGGATATGCGCTGCTCGCGCTGGTCAACGGCAGCGGCGAAGGTCCGCGCCTGACCGATCAGGTGAAGGCGCTGCGCCGCCAGCTCGCGGGCGAGCTCGGCTTCGTCATGCCCAGCGTGCGCATCCAGGACAACATGCAGCTTCCGGCCAACGCCTACGTCATCCGCGTCAAGGAGATCGAGAGCGGGCGCGGCGAGGTGCGGCCGGCGATGCTGCTGGCGATGGACCCGCGCGGCGAGCCGATCACCCTGCCCGGCGAGACGACGCGCGAGCCGACCTTCGGCCTGCCGGCGCTGTGGATGGACCCCGGCCACCGGGAGGAGGCGATGTTCCGCGGGCTGACCGTGGTCGAGCCGGCGACGGTCGTCACCACCCACCTGACCGAGGTGGTCAGGGACCAGATGGCGACGATGCTGTCCTACGCCGAGACGCGCAAACTGCTCGACGAGTTGGACAAGGATCATCAGAAGCTGATCGCCGAAATGATCCCGGCGCAGATCTCGTTCGGCGGCGTGCAGCGGGTGCTGCAGAACCTGCTGGCCGAGCGCATCTCGATCCGCGACCTGCCGGCCATCCTGGAAGGCATCTCCGAAGGCTGTGGGCACAGCCGCGGCGTCGGCCAGATCACCGAGCACGTCCGCGCGCGCCTCGCCCGGCAGATCAGCGACATGTACACCAACGAGGCCGGGTTCATTCCGCTGCTGACGCTGTCACCGGAGTGGGAGCAGACCTTCGCCGAGTCCCTCGCCGGCAACGGTGAAGACCGGCAGCTCGCCATCCCGCCCAGCAAGCTGCAGCAGTTCATCGGCGCCGTGCGTACCGCCTACGAGCGACAGTTGCAGTCGGGCGAGTCGCCCGTGTTGCTGACCAGCCCGACCATTCGTCCCTACGTCCGCTCCATCGTCGAACGGTTCCGGCCGAGTTCCGCGGTGATCTCGCAGAGCGAGATCTCGCCGAAGGCCAGGATCAAGACGCTGGGACGGATCGGCTAGACGGGCGGCACCGCTATGCGCGTCAAAACCTTCACCGCCGCGTCGATGGCCAAGGCGATGCAACTCGTCCGCGAAGAGCTGGGCGAGGAGGCGCTGATCCTCTCGTCCGAGTCCGGGCGGGACGGCGTGCGCCTGGTGGCCGCACTGGAGACCGAGGACGACGAGGCGGAGTGGCCGATCGACGGCGGGGCGGACGACGACCGCGACGCGGCCGGTTCACCCGCACCGGCTCCGGTCGATCGCCGGTCGGCGGCGGCTGATCCGAGGATCGGCGCACCGGCGGCGGCGACGCCCCGCGGCACATCCGAGTCCGCAGGCGACGTCCTGCGCAATGCGCTGGCGTGGCACGGCGTGCCGCTGTCGCTGGCGCTTCGCCTGCAGCGGGCGGCCGCGGCAACGGGTGAACGCGATGCCGCCGCCGCGCTGGCGGTGGCGTTCGAGCGCGCGCTGACATTCCAGCCGCTGGGCGACAAGGCCGGTGCACGGCCGTTGATGCTGGTCGGCCCGCCCGGCGTCGGCAAGACATTGACCGCGGCCAAGCTGATCGTCCAGGCGCACCGCGCCGGGCGCACCGTCGTCGCCGCATCGTGCGACACCAAGCGTGCCGGCGGCGTCGAACAGCTCCGTGCCTTCACCCGCATTCTCGATATCCCGCTGGGGCGGATCGAGGCTGCCGAAGCGCTGGTCGGCCTCGCCGCCGCCGCGGCGGACGCTGCCGTCGTCATCGACACCGCCGGCGCGTGTCCGTTCGCCCGCGACGAGATGGAGGCGCTCGGCAAGCTGATCGAGGCCGCGGACGCCGAACCGGTGCTCGTGCTCGCCGCCGGCTGCGACGCAGCCGAAGCGGCCGAGATCGCCGCCAATTTCGCGAAGCTGGGTTGCCGGCGGATGATCGTCACCCGGCTCGACGTGTCCCGCCGGCTGGGCGCCGTATTCGCCGCCGCCGCCGGTGGCCGCCTTGCGCTCGCCGGAGCCGGGATCAGCCCCGAAGCCGCCGACCCGCCGGCCGCCGTCGAGCCGCTGCCGCTGGCCCGCCTGCTGCTGAACAACGCCGCGCGTTCTCCACACCCCGCCAGACCCGCACCCGCAGCCGACCCCGCACTCGATCAACTCCCCGCCTCCCGTTCCAGAAAGGCACCACGATGATCTCCGCCGTCTCGCACGCATTCCTGCCCGACGCCCCGGCGAAGGCGCGGAACATGCTCGCTGTCGCCTCGGGAAAGGGCGGCGTCGGCAAGACCTGGTTCGCCATCACGCTGGCGCACGCGCTGGCCAGGATGGGCCGCCGGACGTTGCTGTTCGACGGCGACCTGGGCCTCGCCAACGTCGATATCCAGCTGGGCCTGATGCCGAGCCACGACCTGGGCGGCGTCCTGGCCGGCCGGCTGTCGCTGGCGCAGGCGACGATGGCGTTCGAGGCGGGCGGCTTCGACATCGTCGCCGGGCGGTCCGGCTGCGGGCGTCTCGCCGCGGTGCCGGCCGAACGCCTGGCGGCGCTGGCCGAGGATCTGACCGCGACGGCGGCCGAGTACGACCACGTGATCCTGGATCTCGGCGCCGGTGTCGAACAGACGGTGCGCCGCCTGACCCGGCTGGCCGGAAGCTGCATCGTCGTCACCACCGACGAGCCGACCTCGCTCACCGACGCCTACGCGTTCATCAAGGTGGCGCAGCTCGAGGGCTCGCACGCGGAAATGCGTGTCGTCGTCAACATGGCCGCCTCGCCGCGCGAGGGGGAGAAGACCTACGGCGCGCTGTTCCGGGCGTGCGCCTCGTTCCTGAAGATCTCGCCGCAGCTGCTGGGCGTCGTCCGGCGCGACCAGAAGGTGCGCGAGGCGATCCGCTGCCAGACCGCGCTGCTCACCCGCTTCCCCAACTCGGACGCCGCGGGCGACGTCGAGCAGATCGCCGCCAACGTCGCCGCGACGGCATTCTGAGCGCGACCGCGATGACGACGACAGCGCCGATCCCCGCCGCCGTCGGCGCGCCATCACAGATCGCCGCGGCGACGCAGCAGCATCGCAAGGGCACGGCCATCGATCTCGCGGCGGTGCTGCGGCGGCTCGCGGTCGGCAGCCGGCATGCCGGCCTCGTCGTCGGCAACACGCCCGACGGCCGGCCGCAGGTCTCGATCGACTCGGCGCTGCTGACGCTGGACGGCGTCGCGTCCCTGCCGACGGGAACCCGCGTCGCGGTCAAGATCATCGCCAACGCCCCGTCCCTGGCGATCGAACTCACCGTGCGCGACGACGGCGGCGCCCGTGCGCTGGTTCCCGCCGCCGGTACCGCCGGTGCGACTGCCACGGCCGTCGCCGGTACGACCGTCAGACCCGCTCCCGCCCCCATTGCAACCACCGCCCCCACTGCGGCCACCAGCACCACTGCCACTGCCACTGCCGCGACCACTACCACTACCACTACCACTACCACCACCACCACTGCCACGGCCGCAAGCTCCCGGAGTTCATCGGCACCCGTCGGTTTGGACAAGGCCGCGGTCGCCGCCGCGCCGGCGCACGGTCCAGCCGGCGCCCCCGCGCCGGCGCCGAGCGTCACCCTGCTGACGCCGATGACGTGGCGGACCGACACGTCCGGCGACGACCCGGCTACCCCCGTGCAGTCGAGGACGCTGCCTGCCGGCACGCAGCTCGCTGTCCGCGTATCGCTCGTTCCGGAAGCAACGGCCGCCGCCACGCCGGAGACGTCATCGCCCGCGACGGCACAGCCGCCACTGGCGCCGGGCCGCCCCCTCGAGGCCGTCGTCTCCACCGTGCTTCCAGATGGGCGTGCGATCGTTTCCATGGCCGACGGTGGTGCGTTGGTACTTTCGAGAATCGCAGATCTCGTGCCCGGCACCCGGCTGACGCTCGTGCCGGGCGATGCGCCGGCTTCGGCTTGGCCGCAGCCGCAGCCCACAGCCCCTGCGCCGCTGGACGCACCCTGGACGTCGCTGCGAGCTCTCTCCGGAGGTCTCGACACGCGCGCCCAGGCACAAACGCTGAAGCTGCTGGGCGCTGCGCTGCCGCGGCCGGATGGGCAAATGGGCGCGCGCATCCATGCCCTGCTGGCGGCGGCACGCGGCGGTGATCCGCGTGAATTTCTCGGCGACGACGCGGTCGAACGTCTCGCCCGAAAGCACCCGGAGGTGCTCGCCGGCATCGTTCGCGATCTGGAGCGAACCGCCGCGGCGGCGGAGCCGCAAGCGGAACGACAGCCCGGCTGCGCCTGGACCGCCATCGATCTGCCGCTGCTGGTCGGCACCGCCATCGAGCCGCTGCGGCTGCTGCTGCGCCACCGGCCGCCGCATCGGCGAGGGGAGGGCGGCGATCCGGGCGGCGGGCACTTCGTCGTCGAGGTGACACTGCGCCGGCTCGGCCGAATTCAGCTCGACACGATGGTGCGGCAGGGCACGCCCGGGCCCAGCGGGGGTGCCGGCGTCGCGACACGCCTCGACATCATGGTTCGCAGCGAGCGCCCCCTGGATGCGACGGCACGCCAAGACATCCGAGATCTCGCCTGCGCCGCCGGTGAGTGCACAGGGGTGCGCGTCGGCGTCGGATTCCAGGCTGGTCCTGCGGGCTTCGTCGACGTCCCGTCGCAGCGTGCGACAGGCTCGACCGGCGACCTGATCGTCTGAGGAAGGCTACCCGGGTCGGCGCGACTCAGGGCTTCAGCATCCTCTTGGCGCGGCAGCGGGCCAGGACGGCGATCTCGTCGATCTCGATCCGCTCGCGTCGTGCCGCCTCCTCGGCCTCGCGCCGCAGCCGCGCCTCTTCCGCCAACTCCAGCGTGCGCACATCCCGCCACCGCTCGCGCACCACCTCGCGCTGCCGGCCGAGCTCGGCCTCCGCCGCCATGATCCGTTGCGTGGCGGTGGCGCGACGCGCGACCGCGACACGGGCGAAAGCGGCGTAGGCGAAGACGATGTCATCGTCCGCCGCCAGCCGGGCGCTCTCCTGCTCGGCTACGATCTCCGCTTCCAGCGCCGCGAGCACGGCCTCCTCTTCGTGCAGCGCACGAAGCCGGCCTGCCAGCAGCCGGCGTTCCTCGTCCAGCCGCCAGCGGCGCAACCGGATCAGGGTGTCGAGGTCGCCCGACATCTCAACGTTCCGCCTTGGCGTTCGTCGCCGGCGCCGGCGCCGGTGTGTCGAGCACCGCTTCGAGCGCGGCGTACGAGTCTTCCAGCGACGTGGCCTCGTTCCGGCCCTGGGTGAGGAACGCCTCCAGCGCCGGCTGCAGCCGCACCGCCTCGTCCACCTGCGCGTCCGTCCCCTTGCGGTAGGCGCCCAGGCGGATCAACTCGGCCATGTCCTCGTAGAGAGCCAGCAGACGCCGCGCGCGGCCGATCAGCGCGTTTTCCTCGGCCGAGTTGCAGCCCGGCAGGCTTCGCGAAACGCTCTTGAGAATGTTGATCGCGGGGTACCGGCCGCGCTCGGCGACCGCCCGGTCGAGGACGACGTGGCCGTCGAGAATGCTGCGCACCGCGTCCGCGATCGGCTCGTTGTGGTCGTCCCCGTCCACCAGGACGGTGAACAGGCCGGTGATGCTGCCTTCGCCCTCGCCGTTCGGCCCGGCGGTTCCGGGGCCGGCGCGTTCCAGCAGGCGCGGCAGTTCGGCGAACACGGACGGCGTGTAACCCTTGGTGGTCGGCGGCTCGCCTGCCGCCAGCCCGATCTCGCGCTGCGCCATGGCGAAGCGGGTGACGCTGTCCATCAGGCAGAGCACGCGGGCGCCGCGGTCGCGGAAGTACTCGGCGACGGCGAGCGTGGTGTAGGCCGCGTGCCGTCGCATCGGCGGCGACTGATCCGACGTGGCGACGACGACGACGCTGCGCGCCAGCCCGTCCTCGCCGAGACTGTCCTCGATGAATTCGCGGGCCTCACGGCCGCGTTCGCCGATCAGGCCGATGACGGCGACATCCGCCTCGGTGTGCCGCGCCAGCATCGACAGCAGGCTGGATTTCCCCACGCCCGAACCGGCGAACACGCCCAGGCGTTGGCCGCGGCAGCAGGTGAGGAAGGCGTTCATCGCGCGTACGCCGAGATCGAGTTTGCCCTGCACCCTCGCACGCCCATGCGCCGGCGGCGGCGCTGCACGGAGGGGGTAACGAACCGCGCCGGAAGGGAGCGGTCCCCGCCCGTCGACCGGCTCGCCAAGCGCGCCCACCACACGGCCCAGCCAGCCCGGCGCCGGATAGATCGCGTCGTCGTCGTCGCCGATCTCGGCACGGCAGCCGGGGCCGATCCCGGCGACGGGGCCGTACGGCATCAGCAGACTGCGGCCGTCGCGAAAGCCGACCACCTCGGCCAGCGTCCGCTCGCCGTTGCGGTCGACCAGCCGGCAGCGGTCGCCCACGCCCTGCACCTGGGCCAGCCCATCCACCTCGACCAGCAGGCCGGTGACGGCGGCGACCCGGCCCCAACGGAGGTGACGCGGCGAGCCGTCGAGGCGGCGCTCCAGCGTTTCGGCGATGGAAGCGGTTTCAGTGCGCACGAAGTCCGATCTCCCCGGCGGATGGCGGCGTTGCAGCCAGAATCGTCCGAGGCCGGTTAATGTCGGGTGAACAGGGACTTGCAGCGAGCCGGCAACTCCCGAACTCCGCAGCATTTCGTTTGAAACCCGCATTAGTTGTATTCAATTTGTTATGTTAACTTTTCAGTTGCGTCATCCCCCAAATGCTCCTACTAATGATGGCACGTTGGTTCGCACTACACCTCAAACGTGTCTCAGACGGGGGCCCAGCCCATGCGTATCCTGCTCGTAGAAGACGACACCTCGATCTCCCGCAGCGTCCAGCTGATGCTGAAGTCGGAAAACATGGTGGTCGACGCCACCGAGCTCGGCGAGGAAGCCCTGGAGCTCGCGAAACTGTACGATTACGACATCGTCCTGCTCGATCTGGTGCTGCCGGACATGGAGGGCCTGGAAGTCCTGCGCCGTCTGCGCCAGGCGCGCGTGGCGACACCGGTGCTGATCCTCTCCGGTTTGTCGCAACTGGAGAACAAGCTGCGCTGCCTCGGCTCCGGCGCCGACGACTACCTTACCAAGCCGTTCGACAAGCGCGAGCTGATCGCCCGCATCCAGGCGATCGTCCGCCGCTCGAAGGGCCATGCGCAGTCGGTGATCCGCACCGGCCGCCTCGCGGTCAACCTCGCGGCGCGAACCGTCTCGGTGGACGACAAGCCGCTGCACCTGACGGGCAAGGAATACGGCATCCTCGAGCTGCTGAGCCTGCGCAAGGGGACGACGCTGACCAAGGAGATGTTCCTCAACCATCTCTACGGCGGACTGGACGAGCCCGAGTTGAAGATCGTCGACGTGTTCATCTGCAAGCTGCGCAAGAAGCTCGCGGTGGCATGCGGCGACCACTACATCGAGACGGTGTGGGGCCGCGGCTACGTTCTCCGCGATCCGGAGCAGCGCCACGGCGAGGCGGCGGCAGTGGCGGCCTGACCGTCCGGCACACGCTCATGCCGACCCCCGCCTCACCCCGGCTACCCCTGCCTGCCGTCTCGTGGCGGCGGACAGGGGTCCACCAGGGCGCGGAGCCAGGGACGACGACGCCCGCCGGCGGACCGATGCCGAACGGCCGTTTCGCTTGCCCTGCAATGCCCTGCCGATCCATCCTCGCCTCTGCTGCCCTGCGAGGAGCCTGAAGCCGATGCGTGCCGAAACCGAGATCGTCGTCGATGCCATCCGCCAATCGTTGGATCGGTTGCGGAGGCATCTTTGACTACGACGCCGCCCGCGCCCGCCTCGACGTCCTCAACGCCAAATCCGAAGAGCAGGCCTTCTGGGAGGATCCCGCCGCAGCACAGGCCGTGATGCGCGAGCGCCAGCGGATCGAAGGCAGGCTGCAAGATATCGATCAACTTGCCCGCGAACTCGCCGACGCCCTGGAATTCCTCGAATTGGGTGAGATGGAAGGCGACGATCAGGCGTTGGCCGAGGCCGAGGCGGCGCTCGCCCGCCTGCAGGTCGACGCCGGCCGGGCGGAGATGAAGACGTTGCTCTCCGGCGAGGCCGATGCCAACGACTGCTACGTCGAGGTGCACGCCGGTGCCGGCGGCACCGAAGCGCAGGACTGGGCGGAGATGCTGGTGCGGATGTACACCCGCTGGGCCGAGCGCCGCCGCTTCAAGGTGGAGTGGATCGAGGAGAGCCCGGGTGAGGAAGCCGGGCTGAAATCGGTGACGATTCGCATCAACGGCGGCGACGCCTACGGCTGGATGAAGACCGAGAGCGGCGTGCACCGGCTGGTCCGCATCTCGCCCTTCGACTCCAGCGCACGCCGGCACACCAGCTTCGCCTCGGTCGGCGCCTACCCGGTGATCGACGACTCGATCGACATCGAAATCCTGGAAAAGGACATCCGGATCGATACCTACCGGGCGTCCGGCGCCGGCGGCCAGCACGTCAACCGGACGGACTCCGCCGTGCGCATCACCCACCTGCCGACCGGCATCGTCGTGCAGTGCCAGAACGACCGCTCGCAGCATCGCAACCGGGCGATGGCGATGCAGATGCTGAAGGCGAGGCTATACGAGCTCGAGTTGCGCATCCGCGAGGAGGCGGTGAAGGCGGAGCACGACGCGAAGAGCGAGATCGGCTGGGGCCACCAGATCCGCTCGTACGTGCTGCAGCCCTACCAGATGATCAAGGACCTGCGCACCGGCGTCGAAACCTCCAACACCCAGGCGGTGCTGGACGGCGACCTGGACGACTTCATGGTGGCGGCCCTGGCCGGCGACAAGCGCGATAAGACCGGCCGCGGCGGCAAGGCGCAGGCGGACTGAGCAGCCACAGTATCCGACGCCGAACAGGACGCCCGACCCGAAAGCGATTGGCGAAGGACTGGCGGCGGACTAGTGTCCGGTTCTCTCCGGCCCGAGGCTGCGCGGCGAAAGGGCGGATCACCGGTTCGGGAGGGACCGCCCATGGCACGCGATGTTTCGGAGCTGCTCGGCCTGGAGCCGCAGGAGAAGCTTCCGACCGGCATCGAGGGGTTCGAGCTGATCACCATGGGCGGCCTGCCCGTGGGCCGGCCGACACTGATCGGCGGCAGTTCCGGCTCCGGCAAGACGATCCTCGGCATGGAGGTCGCCTACCGCAGCGCAGTCATGTTCGACCGGCCGGCCGTGTTCTTCACCATGGAGGAACCGGCGACCGACATCGTTCGCGACGTCAAGCGGATGGGATGGAACATCGACGATCCGATCCGCGACGGCAGGCTGGTGATCATCGACCTGTCGCCACCGCCGGTGCCGGTCCAGGAGGTGGGCGCGTACGATCTCGAAGGCCTGATGGCGCAGATCCGCTGGATTGTGCACGACATCAGCGCCCAGATGGTCGTCATCGACTCGATCGGCTCCCTCTTCCACCAGTTCACCGACGCCGGCACAATCCGCCGCGAAATCTTCCGCGTCACGCACGTACTGCGGGAACTCGGCGTCACCTCGCTGATGACCGCCGAGCGCCTGGCGGAATACGGGTCGATCTCGCGCTACGGGGTCGAGGAGTTCGTCTCCGACAACGTGATCATCCTGCGCAGCGTGCTGCGGTCGGAGAAGGTGCGCCGCACCATCCAGATCGTGAAAATGCGCGGCGATGCGCATTTATCTGGAGAGTATCCGTTCACCATCAGCCGCGGCGGCATCAGCATCCTTCCCCTGTCGGCCCGCCAGCTCAAGCAGCCGTCCTCCTCGCGCCGGGTCAGCACCGGCAACCGCGAGCTGGACGAGATGGTCGGCGGCGGGCTATTCCGGGATTCGCTCGCCCTCGTCAGCGGCCCGACCGGCAGCGGCAAGACGCTGATCGCCAGCTCCTTCGCCGCCCACGCCTGCCGCACCGGCGAGCGCGTGTTGATGCTCGCCTACGAGGAATCGCAGCCGCAGCTCCTGCGCAACGCCCAGTCTTGGGGCCTTGATTTCGAGCGGTGGGAGAGCCTGGGGCTGCTGCGCGTCGTCTGCCAATATCCCGAGGCGATGGGCCTCGAAGATCACCTGCTGATGATCCAAAGGGAAATCGAGACGTTCGGTCCTTCGCGGCTGGTGGTGGACAGCCTTTCGGCGATGGAGCGGGTGGGCGCCGTCCGCTACTTCCGCGAATTTGTCATCGGCCTGACATCGTACACGCGCGAAAAGGAACTGTGCAGCCTGTACACGAGCGCAACCCCACGCCTCTCGGGCGGCGATTCGATCACCGAGGCACACATCTCGACGATCACCGATGCGATCTTGCTGCTGCGCTACGTCGAAATCGGCGGCGACCTGCGGCGCGGCATCTCGGTCATCAAGATGCGAGGCTCGCAGCACGCCAAGTCCATCCGCGAGTTCACCATCGACGCCCGCGGCATGATCATCGGCCAGCCGTTCGGCAACGTCACCAACGTCCTCCTCGGCGGCTCGCCCTCGCCGGGAACGCCGGACATGGAAGGCAAGCATCTCGCCGAAGCCATCGAGGACTGGCACGAAGACCACGAGTGGTCGACCGAAGCGCACAAGCGATAGGGCTCGGGGCGGCCCGACGATCGCCGCCGGGCCCGTCGCACGGATCAGAGTTATCGGCGAGGTTTCTTTCGCTGATCGGGCGGGATGTACGCGCTGTTTAGCGAGCGTTCATACGCCGTATACGGGGCCCGTGACACGTGATTTCACGCCGACAGCCGCCTCTCCCAGCGCCTGATCGGGCGTAACACGCAAAGCTTGCTTTCCCGCGCGCCCCCAGCAGTGATAGCTGGCGGGCGGTGGCTACCTGCAAGTCTCAGGTTTGGAAAGGCCGGAGGGGTGGCGGCGGCGCCCGCTCCGGCCGGTCGCTGTCGATCGGCTGCTACGGGCCCGGCCGACCTCAATGATAGTACGCGGCGAAGGTGACGACGGTCCCCAGGGTGCCGATGAGCATGGCGACGATCGGGGCGATTTTGCTGATGCGATGATCCCAAGTCATGGCTGTGTTCTCTGCGCAAGTGCCGGTTGGAGCGGTTCGCCTCTTGATCGGGAGTTGAGTTGAGCCGCCCGATATGAGCGATAGAGTACCTGCGCCTTGGCAGAATCCTTCGCGCGAATTTGGCAGTGCACAATTGCACCCGCAGCATGACGGGAAGCTAATATTCCGAAAGCGCATTGACGGTCCGTTCATATTGCCGTTCACCGACGGGAACGGTTGCGCATCCGGTACGAACGCGCTAGACGCGAACGGGCGACCGCCACCCGCCCCGACCCCCGGGCCGCATCCTGCTCGACCGACGCAATGGAGACGATTCCGATGTCCATGATCCTGATGCCGAGACTGGCCGCGGCTCTTGTCGCTTGCGGCGTGGCATTGCCTGCCCTCGCCGGCGACATCACCGTGAGCGATCCCTTTGCCCGTGCATCGGCCGGCATGGCGCAGGCGGGCGCCGCCTTCATGACGCTGACGAACAGCGGCGCCGCCGCCGACGATCTCGTCTCGGCGAGCACGCCGGTCGCCGCCAACGCGGAACTGCACACGCACATCATGGACGGTGACGTGATGCGCATGCGCCAAGTGCCCGTGATCGACGTGCCGGCGGGCGGATCGGTGGCGCTGAAGCCGGGCGGGATGCACGTCATGCTGCTCGGGCTGAAGGCGCCGTTGAAGGAGGGTGAGACGTTCCCGCTGACGCTGAACTTCGCCAAGGCCGGAACGATGACCGTGAACGTGCCGGTGAAGAGCGCCGCGCAGATGGCACCGATGCACGGCGCGCACTGACCGGCGCCGTGCAGGCGACGCTTCCGCCCGTCGCGGCGGCGTCGCAACCCTTCAAATCAGTTGGGCTTGACCCACTCGTAGACCTCGGGGAGCTTGTCGGCGCAGCCGCAACAGCCGCCGCACGATCCGCCCGGCGCCGAAATCAGCCGAACCCGCCCCTTGCGGATCAGGTGCGCCAGCATGGCGCGCGCCGCCTCGGCGTCGACATCGAAGCGGGCGACGAGGTCGGTGAGCGGCGCACGCCCGCGCGCCGAGAGATAGTCGCGAACATCGGCAAGAATCATCGGGTCACTCCGCGGCTGCGGCCGTCGTGCGAATCCGTCCCCGCTCCCCCGCCGCGCGGAAGGCGAGCAGCACCGCCGCGAACACCGCCAGAACCCCGACGATCCAGGCGCCGGCGGACATCGGATTTCGCGAGAAGGTGCCGATCTGGTAGGCGAGCACCGCCGCCCCGTAGCCGAGGCCCGTGGTCCACAACGAGGCGAAGATCGCCCACTGCCGCCCGGTTTCACGGTAGACCGCGCCGATCGCGGCGACGCACGGCATATACAGCAACACGGCGAGCAGGTAGGCGAACGCGCCGATCTGCCCGTCGAAGCGCGCGGCCATCGCGCCGAAGGTGGCGACGTCCACCTCCTGCGCTTCCGCCGCCGACGCCATATCCGACGCACCGACGATGTTCAGGCCCAGCGGATCGGTGACCGCGTCGGCGAGATCGGCGAGGTTGGCCGGAATGGTGGCGAACGCCGCCTGCAGTCCGGCCAGCAGATCGAAGCCGTCACTTTCCTCACTGGCCGCGCCGGCATCCGCCTCGCCAAGCGCGCTGTAGAGTGCATTCAGCGTGCCGACCACCGCTTCCTTGGCGAAGATGCCGGTGATCATACCGACCGTGGCCGGCCAATTGTCCTCGCTGATGCCCATCGGCTGCAGCACCGGGGTCGCCACCTTTGCGACTTCAGCCAGCACCGAGCGATCGGTGTTGTCGTTGCCGAACGAGCCGTCGGTGCCGAGCGAGCCCAGCACCGTGAGGAGAACGACCACCGGGACGATCACCTTGCCCGCGCGGAAGACGAACGTCTTCAGCCGGTCCCAGGTGCGCAGCAGCACGCTGGTCAGCGTCGGCATATGATAAGGCGGCAACTCCATGACGAACGGCGCCGTCTCACCCTTGAGCAGCGTGCTCTTCAGCAGCAGGCCGGTGCCCACCGCGAAGGCGATGCCGATCAGGTAGAGCGCGAACACCAAGTTCTGCCCGCCCTCGGGGAAGAACGCGGCGGCGAACAGCGCGTAGACCGGCAGCCGGGCGCCACACGACATGAACGGCGCCATCATCACCGTCATGATCCGGTCGCGCCGGTGCTCGAGCGTCCGGGTCGCCATGATCGCCGGCACGTTGCAACCGAAACCCACGATCAGCGGGATGAACGACTTGCCGGGCAGGCCGACCGCGCGCATCAGCCGGTCCATGACGAAGGCGGCGCGCGCCATGTACCCCGAGTCCTCGAGGAACGAGAGGAACAGGTACAGGCAGCCGATGATCGGGATGAAGGTGGCGACGGTCTGGATGCCGCCGCCGATGCCGCCGGCGATGATCGTCGTCAGCCAGTCCGGGCTGCCGAGGCCGGTCAGCAGCGCGCCGCCACCGTCCACCAGCAGCGTGCCGGTGACCTGGTCGAAGACATCGATGAACGCGCCGCCGAAGTTGATGGTGAACAGGAACAGCAGGTACATCACCGCGAGAAAGATCGGGATGCCGAACGCTCGGTGCAGCACCACCCGGTCGATCCGGTCGGACAGGGTGCGGCGGACCACCCCCTCGCGCACCACCGACTCGCGGATCAGCGCGTTGGCGAGCCCGTAGCGGCTGTCGGCGATCAGGATGTCGCAGTCCTCGCCGGCTTCCGCACCGACGTGGGCGGCGATGCGATCGGCCTCGGCGCGCAGGGTCTCCGGGACCAGCGCGTACGCGCCTTCGTCGCCCTCCAGGAGCTTGACGGCGAGCCAGCGGGTGCTGGGTACTCCGGGGCCGGCGTGACCGTCCAGCAGCGGCTCCAGTGCGACGATGGCGTTCTCGACCTCGGATCCGTAGCCGAGTTCGACCGACGGAACGCGCCGCTGGGCGCAGCACGCGTCGATCTCGCGGCGGAGCCGGTCGACGCCTTCGCCGCGGCTGGCGACCAGTGGCACCACCGGGCAGCCGAGGCGTTCGGCGAGCGCGCCCGCATCGATGCGGATGCGCCGCTCGCGGGCGACGTCCAGCATGTTGAGGGCGACCACCATCGGCACGCGCATCTCGAGCAGCTGCGTCGTCAGGTACAGGTTGCGCTCGAGGTTCGAAGCGTCGACGATGTTGACGACGACGCCCGCCTCGCCCGACAGCACGAAGTCCCGGGCGATGCGTTCGTCCAGCGACGACACGGAGGTGACGGCCAGCGAATAGACGCCCGGCAGGTCGACCACGGTCACGTCGTCGGCCCCGGACCGGTAAACGCCGGTCTTGCGCTCGACGGTGACGCCCGGCCAGTTGCCGACCTGCTGGCGTGCGCCGGTCAGCGCGTTGAACAGCGTCGTCTTGCCGCAGTTGGGATTGCCGACGAGGCAGATGGAAGCGCCGGCCATTACGCCAGCCTCTCGACGCGCAGCAGCTGCGCCTCGCTCCGGCGCAGCGACACGGCGTAACCGCGGACGTTGATCTCCACCGGATCCCCCAGCGGCGCTTGGCGCGTGATCGAAAACTCGGTTCCGGGCGTCAAGCCCATCGACAGCAGCTTCTCGCGATACGACCGGTCGCCGCGCTGCAGCCCGGTGATCCGCCCGCGCTCGCCGACCGCGAGGTCGCCCAATCCCACCCCTGCGTCGGTCAACTCCGGTCCTCCTCGATGCGCGTCACCAAGACCCGGTGGGCGATGCCCGTGCCGAGTGCCAGCCGCATGTCGTCCCGGGCGATCACCATCTGGCCGCCGGTATCGCGGCTGATGATCGTGACTTCGCAGCCGGGGGCGAGGCCGAGGTCCGCCAGCTTGCGGTCCATGCCGCGCCCACCACCGACCGCGAGGACACGGACCCGCTCCCCGGTCGCCGCCAACAACAACGGAAAGGCGCCAACGCCAGCACTGTACGCATCCATCCGGCTACGACCCTCCGGGCTCCGGGTACGCCCTACGACGATCCGCCCGCGCCCATTTCGATAATGCAAATCATTCTCACCGTAAAGCCATATTCAAAGTATGGGAACGATTTTCGGCGAGGAAGCCGAATTTTCACATGACACGCATGCGCAGATCAGATGTCGGGAACGGCGGCTCCGACCGACCGGCACGCGGCGACCAACGTATTAAGCAAAAGGCATGCCACGGTCATCGGCCCGGCTCCGCCCGGCACCGGCGTGATCGCTCCCGCCACCGCCACCGCCTCGGCGAACCGCACGTCGCCGACCAGCCGCGTCTTGCCGCTGCCGCTGCCGTCGTCGAGTCGGTTGATGCCGACGTCGACGACGATGGCGCCGGGCTTGATCCAGTCGCCGCGGATCATCTCCGGCCGGCCCACGGCGGCGACGAGGATGTCCGCCTGCCGGCACTCGCCCGCGAGGTCGGCGGTGCGCGAGTGCGCGAGGGTCACCGTGCAATCTTCCGCCAGCAGCAACAGCGCCATCGGCTTGCCGACGATGTTGGAGCGGCCGATCACCAGCGCGCGCAGGCCTTGGAGGTTCGGGCGGACGCTGCGGATCAGCCGCAGGCAGCCGGACGGCGTACACGGCACGACGGCGCCGGGAAGCCCGGCCGACAGCCGTCCGGCGTTGACCACGTGGAAGCCGTCGACGTCCTTCGCCGGGTCGACCGCCTGCAGCACGCGCTGCGCATCGATGTGCGACGGCAGCGGCAGTTGCACGAGGATGCCGTGCACGCGTTCGTCGCGATTCAGCCCGCCGATCAACGTCAGCAGGCCTTCTTCCGGCGTATCGGCCGGCAGCCGATGGGCGAAGGAGGTCATCCCCGCCTCCTCCGTGTGCCGGATCTTCGAGCGCACATAGATCCCGCTGGCCGGATCCTCGCCGACCAGCACGACGGCGAGACCGGGCCGCAGCCGCTCCGTGCGACGGAGATTCGCCGCAGCCTCCTGCACCGCCAGGCGCAATGCCGCCGCCAGCGCCGTGCCGTCGATGATCTGCGCGCCGCTCATCCCCGCCCTCCCGTGGAACCGCCGTGCGCCTGCAACCAGGCACCGAGGCTCGTCATCAATGCCCGGCCGTCGCCCGCGATGCCGATCGTCTTGATGCGCGACGCGGCCCCGGAGACGACCGAGAGCGTCGACTTCGGCAGCCGCCATTCGCGGGCGAGCAGCGCCACCACCGCGGCGTTGGCCTCGCCATCCGCGGGCGCCGCCGTCACGCACACCTTCAGGAGAGGCTGTCCCGCCGGACCCTCGGCCAGCCCGTCGACCCCCGGCCGCCGCGCCCGCGGCGTCACCCGCACGCGCACGAGCACGCCACCTTCGGCGAGCGAGAACGGCAGCGGCGGGGCAACGGCGTCAGTAGGCGCTCGCGACATACAGCCGCGCCAGCACCTGCTGCACGAACACCAGCAGCAAGATCACCACCAAAGGCGAGAGATCGACCCCGCCCAGGGTCGGCAACACGCGGCGGATCGGCCGCAGCACCGGCTCCGTCACCCGGTGCAGGAAATCGCCGACCATGTAGACGAACCGGTTGCGCGTATTCACGACATTGAACGCGACGAGCCAGCTCAGGATCGCGCCGGCGATCAACATCCAGATGAAGATGTCGATGACCGTGTTGACCAGCCAGAACAGGGGACCGACGACGACATCCATGACGCAACCGCAAAATCCGAACCGGCCCGCACCCTAGCGGCCCCAACGCCACGGCGCAAGCGGGGGGTCGGGCGCTTGATGTCTCACTCCGGGCAAGCGCCGCTCCTCGTCGCCAATAGCGACCGCGGCGCCGTTCGGTTTGCGGCCGCCCTGGAAGGTCGCTGTGCGATGCATTGCGGACGGGGTCGGCAAGGATCTCATCCGTCGACCGCCTGCCCGTCGCGTTCCTCGTAACGGCGCCTGTGTCGGGTCCCGGGGATCGGGCCTGCCGAAACGCCGCCATGCACTCGCTCCGCGTCCATCTCGCCCGCGATCCCATGCGGTGCGGTGACCTCATGCTCGACGCTGCGTCGCCGGTCACGCCGAGCACGCGGGACTTGCCCGTGGTGTAGCCCGCCTCGCGCCGGCGGATGCATGCGCGACCGGAGCCCGCCGCGGCCAGATTCACACCCTCGGATAGATTACCTCGAACCGTTACTCGCGTCATACCCGAAAAAGCCATAGTGTTTTTTGTCGAGAATCGCTGCGGTGGTGCCGATGGGTGCCGCCGCGCAGGAGGGGACCAGAGACATGACCCAATACATCATCGATCTCACGACGCTGACCGCCGACCAGGGGTTCGTCATCCAGGGCGACGCGGCCGGCGACTATGCCGGCAACAGCGTCTCGGCGGCCGGCGACGTCAACGGTGACGGCTTCGGCGATGTGATCGTCGGCGCGCTCTTCGGCGACGACGGCGGCGACAATGCCGGCGTGGCGTACGTGCTGTTCGGCGGCGGCCGCGGCTTCGGCACGTCCGTCGACGGTCGGCAGGTCGTAGACCTGACGACGCTGAGCGCCGCCCAGGGCTTCGTCATCCAGGGCGACGCGGCGGGCGACCAGGCCGGCCGCAGCGTTTCGGCGGCCGGCGACGTCGACGGCGACGGCTTCGACGACCTCATCGTCGGCGCGCCCTTCGGCGACGACGTCGGCGAAGCGTACGTGCTGTTCGGTGGCGTCGGCGACTTCGGCACCGCTCTTGGCGACCGGCAGGTGGTTGACCTGACGACGCTGAGCGCCGCCCAGGGCTTCGTCATCCGGGGCGCTACATACGAGCGGGCCGGCTGGAGCGTTTCGTCAGCCGGCGACGTCGACGGCGACGGCTTCGACGACCTCATCGTCGGCGCGCAGTTCGGCTACGAGTGGGCCGGTAACGCGTACGTGTTGTTCGGCGACGCCGGCGGCTTCGGCACGTCCGTCGGTGGTCGGCAGGTGGTGGAGCTGAGAACGCTGAGCGCCGCTCAGGGTTTCATTATCCAGGGCGACGCGGCCGGGGACTATGCCGGCTTCAGCGTTTCATCGGCTGGCGACATCAATGGCGACGGCTTCGACGACCTGATCGTCGGCGCGCCGTTAGGCGACGACGGCGGGAACTATGCCGGAGAGGCGTACGTCGTCTTCGGCGGTGCTGGCGGCTTCGGCATGCCGGTCGGCGCCCGGCAGGTGGTAAACCTGACGACGCTGAGCGCCGCCCAGGGCTTCGTCATCCAGGGCGACGCCGCGGGCGACGGGGCCGGCCGCAGCGTTTCGTCGGCGGGCGATGTCAACGGCGACGGCTTCGACGACCTCATCGTCGGCGCGCCCTTCAATGGCGATGGCATCGACAATGCCGGCGAGGCGTACGTGCTATTCGGCGGCGTCGGCGACTTCGGTACGGCTCTTGACGACCGGCAGGTGGTGGACCTGACGGCGCTGATCGCCCCCCAGGGGTTCGTCATCCGGGGCGCCCCGGTCGGCCGCAGCGTTTCGTCGGCGGGCGATGTCAACGGCGACGGCTTCGACGACCTGATCATCGGCGCGCCCTTTAGCGTCGACAACGGCATCTTATCCGACAAGGCGCACGTCCTGTTCGGCGGCGCTGGCGGCTTCGGCACGGCGGTGGGCGGACGGCAGGTGGTTGACCTGACGACGCTGACTGCTACCCAGGGCTTCGTCATTCGAGGCGACGCGACGTTCGACCAGGCCGGCTCCAGCGTTTCAGCGGCGGGCGACGTCGACGGCGATGGCTTCGACGACCTGATCGTCGGCGCGTTACGAGGCGACGACGGCGGCTACAATGCCGGCGAAGCCTACGTCATCTTCGGCGGCAACTTCACCGGCGCGGTGGCGCGGCTGGGTGGCGCGGGCGACGACCGGATCGGCGGGGTCGCCGCCGGGCAGACGATGTTCGGCGCTGAGGGGGACGACACCGTCCTCGGCAACCAGGGTGACGACTCCATCAACGGCGGCTCGGGCGACGACAGCCTGAACGGCGGCGCCGACGACGACACGATCGCCGGTGGCAGCGGCGACGACAGCGCGGTCGGCGGCAGCGGCAACGACAGCGCGCTCGGCGGCGACGGCAACGACACGCTCTCCGGTCGCACCGGCGACGACCGGTTGTTCGGCGAGGCGAACGACGACTCGCTGGCGGGCAACGCCGGCGACGACTCGCTCGACGGCGGCCAGGGCCTGGACACTCTGTTCGGCGGGGCGGGGAACGACACGCTGCAGGGCGGCGGGCGCAGGGATGTGCTGGTCGGCGGCGAGGGCATCGACGTGCTGACCGGCGGCAGCGGCTGGGACCGGTTCGTGTTCGGCCTGGGCACGTCGCCCGTCGCGACGCCGGACACGATCACCGACTTCGAGCACGGCATCGACAAACTCGTGCTCCGCACCGGCGGCCCCGACGGGATCTTCCTCGGCGCCGCCGCCTTCACCGGCACCGGCGGCATCGAAGTCCGCTGGGACGCCGCCCACCACCAGCTGCAGGTCGACGTGAACGGCGACGGCACGCTGGGTGCCGGCGACCTCGCCATCGACGGCACATCGCTGGCGACGCTGACCGCCCACGACCTGCTGTTCGTCTAATTCCGCCCGCCCCGGCTCTCTCTTCCCATCATTGGGGAGAAGGGGAGAGGGTTGGGGCGCCCACCGGAGTCGTGTCGACGATCACTTGCCGAAACACGTCGGCCGCCCGATCGCACATGCGGCTGACGCGATCCCAGCTTCCGCAGACGGAGGCGAAGCCGACATCGCCGGACGGTACCCGGAAACGACGTGAATGGGATAAAGCGGTTCCGGCCATGGCGGCTCAGGGGCAAGCAGACGCACTGTCCCCGTCGGGATTTCGCGACTCGCCCCACCGCGGGCCAGTCCGGGTGGTGGCTTCGCGCGACATCGGCTACAGTGGGCCGAGTTCGCTCCCGCCGAGGAAACCTCCCGATGCCGTCCGGTCATCTCCGTATCGCCCTTGCCGCCCTCGCCGTCTGCTCGGTGGTCGCCGTCGCCGCCGGTCCGGCGCAGGCGATCACCACGGAGGAAGCCCGCGCGCTGCTCGATCGCGCCAAGGGCGGCGATACCGGCGCCCTGGAGAGCCTTCGCCAGCAGGGCGACCAGGGCGACGCGGTCGCGCAGATGGCGATGGCGCTGGCCTACCTCGCCGGCGTCGGCGTCGCCAAGGACGAAGCGGAGGCGGTGCGCTGGACGCAGCTCGCGGCCAACCAGGGGCTCGCACCCGCCGAGTTCTACATGGCCTTGTACTATCTCACCGGCCGGGGCGTGCCGAAAGACGACGCGGAAGCAGCCCGCTGGCTGCAGTTGGCGGCCGACCAGGGCATGGCGCCGGCACAGAACAACCTGGCTGTTCTCTATGCCTCCGGGCAAGGCGTGCCGAAGGACATGGCCAAGGCGGTGGCGCTGTTCCGCAAGGCGGCGGACCAGGGATTCGCCGATTCGCAGAACAATCTCGGCATGCTCTACGCCCAGGGCGAGGGCGTGAAAAAGAGTAAGAAGGAAGCGCTGGCCTGGTTCGAGAAGGCGGCGGCACAGGGGCATCCCGGCGCGCAGAAGAACATCGAGGAATTGCAGCAGGCGAAGACCACGCCGCCCAAGAAGTAAACGATTCGCATCCGCGGGCGACGCTAGGCGAGGCTGCTCCGTTAGACCCGGCCTCCCCGTTGCCAGAGAGCCACGCGAAGCGCGGTATCTTCGCAACTGTCAGATGCCTTCGTTGCCACGCGTTCTATTTATGTTCCGCTAATCTCACCCGATTGGGCCTTTTTTTGGCTCGAGCGATTATTGCCGGTCGCTTTCTCCGGGCGGCTGCCGTATACAGATTCGTCTTCGCCAACTTGAACCGGAAACGAAATGGTGCCGGCTAGACGGCGGTCTTCGTGGCTCATCGGACTTTCGACGTTGCTGGCGGCGGCGTGTGCGTCGCCGCACTCCCCGTCGACATCGCTCAATCCCGTGCGCGACACGGTCGTTCGTGCCCGCAGCGGCGACGGCGAAGCGCTCCGCTCGCTGCAGACGGCGGCGGCCGGCGGTGACGGCGCGGCCGAGTATGCCGTCGGCCTCGGACTGGCCGAGGGCTGGGCCGGCTCCCAGGATTTGACCCAGGCGTTGGACCTGTGGCATCGGGCGGCGGACCACGGCGATGCGGATGCGATGAACGCCCTCGCCCTGGCCTATGCGGAAGGCATCGGCACCCCACAGAACACGGCCCGCGCGCGGATGCTCTGGCAGCAGGCGGCGGAGCAAGGCAACGCCACCGCGCAGTACAACCTCGGCAGCCTGTTGGTTTCGACCGCGGAGAGCCGCAGCGATATGGCCGCCGCCGCCGAATGGCTGAGCCGGGCCGCCGAGCAGGGCGATCCCGACGCGCAGTACTTCCTCGGCAATCTGTACGACAACGGCGAGGGCGTTTCCCGCCAGCCGATGGAAGCGTTGCGCCTGTGGCGTCAGGCGGCGGCGCAGGATCATGCGGGCGCGCAGTACAATCTCGGCGAGGCCCATCTCTCCGGCGCCGCCATCCCGGTCGATATCGCGGAAGCGACGCATTGGATGAAGCGGGCCGCGGCCGGCGGCCACGCCGAGGCGATCACCGCGGTCGCGGCGCTCGACGCCGGCGGCCTGCCCGAGACGACGCAGGTCGCCCGCCGCGGCAAGGGGCTTCCGGGCGCACTCGCCGCGTCGTCGTACTCGCCGCCGGAAGAGCCCGAGGTTCGCATCGCCGAAGCACGGCCCGCCGAGGTGCGGGAGGCGCCCCAGCCGGCAGTCGTGGCGCCGGTGGTGCCGCAGTACAAGGCGCCTGCGATCGTGCGCACGGCGTTGGCCGCGTCGCCCGCGGCGCTGGTCCTGGCAAAGAAGAAAGGCGCCGAAGTCGCCGCCCGCGGCCGCCCGCAGGCCCCGTCGCGAACCCTCGCCAAGTCCGGCGGCGGACAGAAGGCGGTCGTGCCTCGCGGCAGGACCGGTGCGACGGCGACGGCGTCGCGTTCCGGAAAGGCGCCGACCGTGCTCGCGGCGAACACGATCCCCGCCGGCCGGATGGTGGCGGCATCGGCCGCGTCGCGGGGCAAGCCGGCTGTCGCAGCCGCCGCGCCGCGAGTCTCCACCGTCAGTTATCCCGCGCCATCGGCCGCCAAGAGTGCTCCTGCGGCAGCCAAGGCCGCGACGGCGGACACGGCTCGCGTCAAGGCCATAGCCACGGCCTCTCCCGCCAAGCCGGCGCCGGCCAACGTCGCAGCCGCCAAGCCGGGGCCGAGCAAGGCCCCCGCCGGCCGGCAGGTCGCGGCCGCCAAGCCGGGGCAGGACGCGAAAGCCCCAAAAGTCCGCTGACGGCTCGACAGGCCTCCCTCCCACCCCCGCCTGTCGCAGCGCAGTCCATGACGTGGCCGGTACGACGTCGCGCCGACACGCGGTCAGCCGCATAGAGCCCGGCGAAGTTCTTCCAAATCGCTGCGATGAAACGGCTTGGCGACGACGATATCGCCGTCCTCGCCGGTCGCCCCTTCCGATGCGTAACCGGTGGCGAAGACGACCCTGATCGCCGGAACGCGCCGGCGGGCCTCCTCCGCGAGGGCGTGGCCGTCCATGCCGGGCAGCCCTACGTCGGTGAACAAGACGTCGACGCCACCGCGCAGTTGCGTCAGCCGGGCCAGCGCCGCCTCGGCGTTGCCGGCATCGGCGACCACCGTGAAGCCGACCTCGTTCAGCAGCGTCACCGCCGACAGCCGGACGAACACGTCGTCCTCGACGACCAGCACCCGCAGGCACCCGTCCCCGGCCTGGGTCGCCGCAGCCGGCTTCGAAGCCGCGAGAGCGCTGCGCACGGCGCGCGCCAGCTCGCCGATGCGATAGGGCTTGCGGAGCAGCGGCATCTCCTCGGCGACGCCATGTTCCTCGCTCAGGGCCCGTGCCGCGTAGCCCGATGCGAGCAGGACCGGCAGACCGGGCCGCAGTCGGCCGGCGCGCTCGGCGAGTTCGGCGCCGCTCATGCCGCGCGGCATCACAACATCGGTGAACAGCAAGTCGAGGTGCTGCGACCCCTCGAGGATCTCCAGCGCGGCCAGTCCATCGCGAGCCACCACCACCCTGTAGCCGAGGCCGGACAGCATCCCCAGCGCAATCTGCCGCACGTCGGCATCGTCTTCGACGAGGAGAATGGCTTCGCCCGACGCCGAGGCCGCGTGCGGGATGCGCGCCGGCCGGGTTTCGCCGGTCGATGCCGGCGCCTCGCGACGCGGCAGGAAAATGCTCACGGTCGTGCCCTTGCCGGGCTCGCTGTCGACGCGAACGTATCCTCCCGACTGGCGGACGAAGCCGTAGACCTGCGACAGCCCCAGCCCGCTGCCCTTGCCGACGTCCTTGGTGGTGAAGAACGGCTCGAACACCCGCGGCAGCACGTCGGCCGGTATGCCGGCGCCGGTGTCGGTCATCGACACCACGACGTAATCCCCCGACGGCATCTCCGGTGGGAGGTCGCAGGCGTTCTCGTCCGCAAGGCCGCCGACGCGGCACCCTCGGGCGGAAACGGCGATCCGGCCCCCCGGCGGCGTCGCATCACGGGCGTTGACGGTGAGGTTGAGCATGGCGACTTCGAACTGGGTCGGATCGAGGCGGCAATAGAGCGGCTCCGGCGCCGTCTCGATCCGCAGTTCGATCGCCTCGCCCGCGGCGCGCCGCGCAAGCGCCGCGAAGTTGCCGAGCAACCGGTTGACGTCGACCGTCTCCGGCTTCAGCGTCTGCTGCCGCGAGAACGCCAGAAGTTGCCGCGTGACGCTCTCGCCGCGATCCGCGGCACTCATCGCCGTCGCCGCGTACCGTCGGACACGCTCCGGGTCCTCGGAGGAGCGGATGATCATCTCCAGATTGCCGACGACGACGGTGAGCAGGTTGTTGAAGTCGTGGGCGACGCCGCCGGTGAGTTGGCCGATCGCCTCCAGCCGCTGTGCCCGCGCCAGCGCCGCCTCGGCCTTCTCCCGCTCCGCCGCCTCGGCCAACAGGGCGCGGTTGCTTTCCTCCAGTTCCCGCTTGCGCTCCGCGACCCGCTCCTCGAGTTCGTGGCGCGCCTCGACAATCTCGGTGATGTCGGTCGAGGTGCCGAACCAACGCTGGATGCTCCCGCGTTCGTCGACCACCGGCTGGCCGCGGGCGGCGAACCAGCGGTAGGTGCCGTCGTGGCGGCGAAGCCGGTAGGTCACATCGTAGCGGCCGGACGTCTGCACCGCCGCGTTCCAGGCAACCGTAATCTGTGGCCGATCATCCGGATGCACGGCGTTCAGCCAGCCGGTGCCAAGATGTTCCGCCTCGGCGACGCCGGTGAACTCCTGCCACTGGCGGCTGAGGTAGTCGCAATGCCCATCGGCCCGGGTCGACCACAGGAGCTGCGGCATCGATTCGGCGAGCGCCTTGAAGCGCAACTCGCTCTCATGCAGCTTTCGCTCGGCCCGCCGGCCGTCGGTCACGTCCTCGCCGCTGCTCAGCACGCCCGTGACGCGCCCATCCCGGTCGCGCAGCACCGTGCTTCGCCAGGCGATCACCCGCTGCGTGCCGTCGCTGCGAAGCACGACCCCTTCCGCGGCATCCGGCAGGTCGTCTTTCTCCTGAAGGCACGCGGCGAACGCGGCGTTGGCCCGGCTGCGAAAGCGCTCGGGAACGAACGTCTCGACCCAATCCTTGCCGACGATCGCCTCGGCCGGTGCCCCCAGCACCTGAGTGCCGGCGCGATTGATCAGGCGGACCTTGCGGTCCGTACCCAGGACGAGCAAGAGCGCGCCGGCGGTCTCGAAGTACAGCCGCGCCCTGTCTCGTTCCTCGCGCAACGCCGCCTCGGCGGTCCTTCGATCGGCGACGATGATCAGGATCAGCGAGCCGGAAAGCATGTAGAGCAGCAGGCTCATCGCCTCGGGGGGCGTCGGCAGAGCGAACCCCAGCGAGGGCGTGAGCACGAACACCCAGGCCGACATCCCGCCCAGGACGATCGCCAGCATCCCTGGCCCGACGCCGCCGACCAGGGTGGCGATGATGATGGCCGGGTAGAGCGTGGTGAAAGGAGCGATGCCGGCGACCAAAGCCCCCAGCACCATCTGCACGGCGGCCGCGAGGGCGATGCAGCACGCCGCGAAGATATAGGCGCACGGCGTGTTCTCCTGCAGCCTCAGCGCATACAGGAGCCGGGTCAGGCGCGTCTGCTTCGTCTTCGCCGCGGACGAGAAGCGGTCCTCCGCGTCGCTCGAGTGGCAATCCTCGTTCCGCGCAGCCTCGCCCGGATCCGGGATGCCGCAGGAATGTTCGGGGGAGTCGTTGCCCATCGACCTTTTCTGCGAAACGGTCCTGCCCGCTCCCCCTTCAAATGAGAACGAAACCTACTCGGCGCCAGTCGTCACCGGGACCGGATGGCAATCTTCGCCGCCGCCGAGGATCAGCGCCCGCCAGTCGGCCCGTTGCGGCATCAGCGGCGGCAGGGCGGTATGTTCAGGGGCGGGCCCCGGCGTTGCGACGGCGTTTACGTCGCGCTCCGAGATTTCCATGCGCCGATAGAACAGGTTGTAGATGGACCACAGCGCCCGGCTGCGCCCGGTGGCGGTGTATGGGAAGCGCTTCAGCATCGAACGCCCGGAATAAAATCGGTCGTAAGCCAGCCACTGTCCATCCCGCAACGCCTCCGGCGCGAGGCCGACCGGCTTGTAGACGATGTGGTGCTGGTCGTAGGCGTTCCAGTCGAACGAGACGATCCGGTCGTTCCGCAGCATCTCGAACCAGTTCAGCGTGCCGGGATAAGGCGTCATGATCGAGAAGCCGCAGACGTCGTAACCGGCCTCGATGGTAAATCTCGCCGTCTCCTCGAACACGCTCGGCTCGTCCGTGTCGAAGCCGAACATGAACAGGCCGAAGACGAGAATGCCGTGGCTGTGCAGCTTGTCGACCAGCGCGCGATAGCGTTCCGGCGTGTTCTGGTACTTGTGCGCTTTGCGCAGCGTCTCGCGCGACAGCGATTCGAAGCCGATCGCCAGCATGTTGCAGCCGCTCTCCGCTGCGGCTTCCAGCAGCCGATCGTCGAACGCCGCCCCGCTGTTGACGCCCGCCTGCCAGCGCAGGCCACGGCCCTTCAGCGCCCGCATGATCTCCAGCGCGCGGTCGGTGGTGCCGAAGAAGTCGGCGTCGTTGAGCGCCAGCGACTTCTGGCCGGTGGCGTCGATCTCGCGCATCACATCGTCGACCGGGCGATACCGGAAGCGCAGGCCGTACATCAACTGCTCGGCGCAGAAGGTGCAGGCGTGATGGCAGCCGCGCGATGTCTGAATGAAGGTCTTGTTGACGTAGCGGTTCGGCTTGATCAGGTCGTAGCGGGGCATCGCCATGCCGGCCATGGAATGCAGCCGGTCCGCCTTGTAGATGCCGCCGAGCGAGCCGTCCTCCAGGTCTTCGAGCACCCGGTGCATGATCAGCTCGGCCTCGCCCACCAGCACGGCATCCGCGTGTCCCAGCGCCTCGTCCGGCATGAAGCTGGGATGCACCCCGCCCATGATGACGGGCACACCGCGCGCGCGAAACGCGTCGGCGATCTCGTAGCCGCGGTTGACGTACGACGTCATCGCCGAGATGCCGACGAGGTCCGCCTTCATGTCGAAGTCGACCGGCTCGACGTTCTCGTCGGTGAGGATCACCTCGTACTTGTCCGAGGGAATCAGCGCCGCCACCGCCAGCAGCCCGGCGAGCGGCGAATACAGCGCGCGGCCCAGGTACAGGGGCCGCGTGATCGCGGAATCCGCGCGCGGATTGATCAGGTAGATGCGTCGCGTGCGCATTTTGCGAGTTCTCCCTTCGGGCGCGAGATCGGTGGCGCGTCGGGCCGGCCGCCGTTCTTCCCGCGTCTTCCCCGCAGCCTCTGAACATCGAGCCGCGTGTCCCGCGTCGCTCGGTGGGGGAAGCATAGACGACGCGTCGCGTAGAGGAACTGAAAATGCGACGCGACACCTTATCTAATACATGGGTTCACATCCCAACAGACAAGGGGCCCCCGTCCAGGGCGGGCCACATCCCGTCTGGCCGGCGCCTCAATCGTCCGCCCGGAAGGCGCCGGGCAGATGGCGGGGCAGACGGTGGCGCGAGAGCAGCATCAGGTCGAAGCGCAGGTCGAGGGTGGCCAGATCGGGGCGGGCGGCGAGGAAGGCTTCGGCGGCGCGGACGATTCGTTTGCGCTGGCGCGGCGTCAGCACCTCGGCATCGACGGCGGCGCGCCGCGCCTTGACCTCGACGAAGGCCAGCGTGCGGCCACGGCGGCAGACGAGATCGATCTCGCCGACGGCGGTGCGTACGTCGCGGGCGATGATCCGCCAGCCGACGAGACGCAGCCGCCAGCCACACATCGCCTCCCCGAACCGGCCGAAGCGCCATGCCAGCCGCCGCTCGTGGCGCTCCACTCCGGCCCGCCTCATCCGCCGCTTCACTCTTCGTCCGCCGGCGCCTCGTCGTCGCCCGCATTCCGCTTTGCCGCGAGCACGATCGCGCGTGCGTAGAGGCCGCGGCGCGGCAGCCCGGTGCGTTCGGCGACGCTCGCGGCCGCATCGCGGGCGGACATGCGGCTCAAGGCGTCGACCAGAAGCCGCTCCGCCTCCGCATCCTCCACCGGCAGCGGCGGCGGCGGCGGACCGATCACCACCGTCACCTCGCCCTTCGGCGCCCCGGCCTGCCGGTAGTGCGTCGCCAGTTCGTCGAGACTGCCGCGGCGGACCTCCTCGAACAGCTTGGTGAGTTCGCGGGTGACGGCGGCCTGCCGCGGCCCCAGCATCGCGGCCATGTCGGCCAGCGACGCGGCCAGGCGCTGCGCCGATTCGAGCACCACCAGCGTGGCGTCGAGATCGGCCACCGCCGCCAACCCCCGCCGCCGGGCCACGCTGCGCGGCGGAAGAAATCCGAGGAACATGAAGCGCTGCGTGGGCAGGCCGGAGACGCACAGCGCCGCCATCACCGACGAGGCGCCGGGGATCGCCAGCACCGGCAGCCCGGCATCGACGCAGCCGCGCACCAATCGCTCGCCAGGATCGGAGACCAGCGGCGTGCCGGCGTCGCTGACCAGCGCCACCCGTTCGCCGCGGGCCACGCGCCCGAGCAGCGCCGGGCCGGCGGTGTGCGCGGTATGCTCGTCGTATCGGCTCAGCGGCCGGGAAATTCCGTGCAGCGCCAGCAGCCGGGCGGTGACGCGCGTGTCCTCGCAGGCGATCACGTCCGCCTGCGTCAGCACGTCGAGGGCGCGCAGCGAGATGTCGGCAGCGTTGCCGATCGGCGTCGCCACCAGATAGAGCCCGCTCGCGAGCGGCTTCGGTGGTCGCCGTCCGGAGGGTGATTTACTCTCGCCGGTCGAGGCCCTAGTTTCCTCTCCTGGAAGTTCGTCGTCGCCCGCAGAAGGTCCGGTATCCCGCGATGTTGCGCTGGCTCGCCCGCCGTCGGTTCGCCGTGGCCTCATGCCTGGTCGCGACATCGTTGTCCCTCTCCGGGTGCGATACTCTCAGAAGCGCGGTCGGCGATCCAGGCGAAGCCGCGCGCAAGCCGCCGCCGGCGCGCGCACCCGCGAGACCGATCCAGCCGGCCGCGCCGGTGGCGCCGCCGTTGCAGCCGCCGCCTCCGTTGACCGAGACGATCGAACCCGTGGCGCCGGAGACGGTCAAGGTCGCATTGGTGCTGCCGTTGTCCGGACGCCTAGCCAACCTCGGGCGGGCGATGTCCGACGCCGCGCAAATGGCGATGTTCGACCTCGCCGACCGGCGGCTGGAGTTGCAGCCGATGGACGACAAGGGGACGCCGGCAGGCTCGGCCGATGCCGCGCGACAGGCCGCCGCCGACGGCACCCAGCTCATCATCGGCCCGCTCCTCGCCGCTTCGGTTCGTGCGGTGGCGCCGGTCTCCACGGCCGCGGGCATCCCGGTGGTGGCCTTCTCCAGTGACCGCAACGTGGCGGCACCCGGCGTCTACATCGTCGGATTCACCCCCGACGCGGAGGTCGAGCGGGTGGTGAGCTACGCCGTGCGCGGCGGGCTCACGCGGTTCGGCGTGCTCGCGCCCGACAACCTCTACGGCACGACCGTCGTCGACGCACTTCGCCGGGCGGCCGCGGCGAACGGCGCGTCCGTCACCCGCGTCCAGCTCTACGACGCCACCACCCAGGACTTCGCGCCCGTGGTTCGCAAACTCGCGAACCTGCCCGACCCGGCCGCCGCCGCCGCGGCCGCGGCCGTGCCGCCCACGGGCTCGCCGACCGCATTGCCACCCTCGACGCTGCCGCCGCCGGCGGTGCCCACGCTGCCGCAGCCCCGGCCGCCGTTCGATGCGCTGCTGCTGGCGGAAGGCGGTGCGCAGCTTCGGGCGATGGCGGCAGCGGCGACCGTCGCCGGCGTCGGCCCGCCGGCCGTCCAGCTTCTCGGCACCGGCAAGTGGGACGAGCCCGGTGTCGGCACCGAGCCGGCACTGGTGGGCGCCTGGTTCGCGGGACCGCCGCCTTCGGGTCGCGACGAATTCGAGAGCCGCTTCAAGCGCGTGTTCGGTCAGGCGGCGCCACGGCTCGCCACCCTCGCCTACGATGCGACGGCCCTGGCCGCGGTACTGGGCCGCGGGCCGCAGGCGCAGCCGTTCAGCGAAGCCGCGCTCACCGACCCCAACGGCTTCTTCGGCCGGGACGGGCTGTTCCGGCTGAATGCCGACGGCACCGCCGAGCGCAGGCTCGCCATCCTGCGCGTCGAGCGAACGGGCGTCGCCGTGATCGACGAGCCGCCACGCAGCTTCGCCGCCGGAAGCTGAGGCGCCTTCAGGCGAGCAGACGTTCAGGCCAGCAGGCGGGCGAGCACGGCATCGAGCCGCAGCAGGCCCGCGGCGGTGGCGCGCAGCCCGGCCGGATCGCTCTCGACGAAGCCGCCGTCGATCATCGTCGAGAGCGCGTCCGCATCGACCGCCGCCTCCGGCTCGACCCCCGACAGCGATCGGAATCGCTCGCGGTCGATCCCCCGCGTGAGCCGTAGCCCCGAGAACATGAGTTCCTCCCGGCGTTCGGCCGGCGTCAGTGCCACGCGCTCCGCCAGGCCGCTGCCGACGCCTTCGACTCTCGCCAGCCATTTCTCCGGCGACTTCAGCGCGCGCATCGCCTCGGTGCGGCCGTGCGTGGTCAGCCGGCCGTGGGCGCCCGGGCCGATGCCGAGGTAGTCTCCCCCCTGCCATACGGCGAGGTTGTGTCGGCACTCGGCGCCGGGCCGGGCGTGGTTGGAGATCTCGTAGGCCGGCAACCCATTCGCCGCCAGCATCTCCAGCGTCGCCTCGTGCAGGTCGCAGGAGAGGTCCTCGCCCGCGGCCGGCACGCCGTCGCGCCAGAAGCCGGTGCCGGGCTCGATGGTGAGCTGGTAGGTGGAGAGGTGCTCGCCCGCCATCGCCAACGCTTCGCCGAGCTGGCCTTGCCACGCCGAAAGGTCGTGTCCCGGCCATCCCCACATCAGGTCGAAGGAGAAGCGCGGAAACACCGCCGCGGCCAGGGCGACCGCCGCCCGCGCCTCGACGGCCGAATGGCCGCGGCCGAGAAAGCGCAATGCCGCATCGTCGAGCGACTGCACGCCGATCGACAGCCGCCCGACGCCGGCGTCGCGGAAATCGCGGAACCGCTGCGCCTCGGCGGTCGACGGGTTCGCCTCCAGCGTCACCTCGACGTCCGGCACCCGCGGCCACCGCGCGGCGATCCGATCCAGAATCGCCGCCGTCGTCTGCGGGCGCATCAGCGACGGCGTGCCACCACCGAAGAACACGCTGCCGACCGGCCGGGCGGCGATCTCGCGGGCGAACCCGTCCAGTTCCGCCAAGTACGCGCGCAGCCACCGCTCCTCGTCGATGCTCTCGCGGACGTGGCTGTTGAAATCGCAGTAGGGGCACTTCGACCGGCAGAACGGCCAGTGGACGTAGATGGCGAGCGTGTCGGGTGACATGACGGGCCTACCCGAAGCAGGCCTCGACCAGCTTGCGGAAAGCGTCGGCTCGATGGCTGATGCGGTGCTTTTCGTCCGGCTCCATCTGGCCGAAGGTGATGTCGCGGCCCTCGGCGACGAAGATCGGATCGTAGCCGAAGCCGCGGTCGCCGCGCGGAGGAAACTCGAGGCGGCCGTGGACGAAGCCCTCGAACGTCTGGCAGTCGCCGTCCGGCCAAGCCACCGCCAAGGCGCAGGCGAAGTACGCCCGCCGGTCGGTTTCGTCGCCCAGCGCATGCTGGACCAGCAGCATCGCCTCGGTGAAATCCTTGTTCGGCCCGGCCCATCGCGCCGAATACACGCCAGGGTTGCCGCCGAGCGCGGGTACGACCAGCCCGGAGTCGTCGGCCAGGGCCGGCAAGCCGGACTCCGTCGCCGCCGCGCGAGCCTTGAGTTCGGCGTTGGCGAGGAAGGTGTCGCCGGTCTCCTCCGGCTCCGGCAGACCGAGGACTCCGGCGGCGACGACCGTCACGGCGTACGGGCGCAACAACTCGCCAATCTCGCGGACTTTGCCGAGGTTGTGGCTGGCGATCACCAGGCGCTGTCCATCGAGGCGGCGAATCATGCGGGTGTCTCAGGAGAGTCCGAGCGTCTGGCGCTGCAGGGCGACCAGTTCGCCGATGCCTTTGCGCGCGAGGCTCATCAGTTCCAGGAACGCCTCCTGGCTGAACGGCTTCTGCTCGGCCGTCCCTTGCACCTCGACGATCGCACCGCCGCCGGTGAAGACGAAGTTGGCGTCGGCGTCGGCCGCCGAATCCTCCTGGTAGTCGAGATCGAGCATCGGGACGCCCTGATAGACGCCACAGGAAACCGCGGCGACGTGATCGATCAGCGGGATTTTCTTCAGCAGGCCGAGATCGACCAGCCGGCGGCAGGCCTGATGGAGCGCCACCCAGGCGCCGGTGATCGAGGCGGTGCGCGTGCCGCCATCCGCCTGCAGCACGTCGCAGTCGAGGCGAATCTGCATGTCGGCCATCGCCGGGAGATCGGTGACGGCGCGGAGCGAGCGGCCGATCAGACGCTGGATTTCCTGGGTCCGCCCGGTCTGCCGACCGCGGGCGGCCTCGCGGTCGGTGCGCTCCGCGGTCGCTCGTGGCAGCATGCCGTACTCGGCGGTGACCCAGCCCTTGCCGCTGTCGCGCAGCCAGGGCGGGACGCGTTGCGCCACCGAGGCGGTGCAGAGCACATGCGTATCGCCGAACTGCACCAGGCACGACCCCTCGGCATATTTGCTCACGCCGATCTTCATCTGTACCGGCCGCAACTGGTCGACGGCTCTCGCGGATGGTCGCATGGGTCGATCGCTCGGCAGGGAAAGGGACCTGAAGCTAGCGCGCGCGCCACGGCACGTAAAGGCCGGCCACGTCTCGGGCCAGGGATCGTGAGAGGCGTGGACGAAGCCCGGCTCTCCATCGGGGGTCACGCTGCTCCCGTTCGCCGGCCCCTGCGGCGCCGACCGGCGACGACGACGTTCGGCGCGCCGGCCCGCCGGCCCGCCGGCGATGGACGACACGCGGAGCAAGAACGTCTATGCGTCTTTCGGAAACCCTGCAACTTCAATGTAATGCCAAGACTGCAGATGTCAGGCTGCGCCGACAAGAATAGATGCCATGCTTGACATAGACATACTTTGATTTAATGTTAATTTTGCTTCTGTTAAGCATTATGGATTATGAATGTTAGGAAACACAAGACCTTCCTAGCGCATTGTCATAGCCATCGGGGAAGAGCGATGTGGAAAACACTCATAACGGCAGGCCTTGTTGCACTATCCTGCGGAACAGCGAGCGCTTATGACCCAAGCAGCTTTGGTACAAAGTTGCCGCCGACGACAACAATCCCGAATTGTATCCAGGATCAATATGGAAATCAGTATCGTGATCTATCCTTTGATCTGCCGCATCGGATCGTGACCGGGGTTATCGTCCCTTACCAATGCGGGTCAGTCTGGGCTTTGAGCGGGTCATGGGATGTCAACCCGGAGGGTAGGATAATTCTGGAGCTGACGGGAGCCAACGGCCAAGTGGCGAGCGGCTGTGTCAATATCTACAAGCTACGGGGTATCTATCCGGCGTCCAGTTGGAACTACGACACTGGCTATGGCGCTCAGGAGTTCCGGTACGCCGCTTGCGGATCGACCGCGAGACTATCCAGCGCGACCGGCGGAATGCTCGGGATCAAGTGAAAACACGCCGAGCGCCGATGCTTTAGCTCGCCGGGCACTTCCCGGAGGATCGCGGGGATAAGTCGTGGAGTTTGTGCAATGCGCATTGGTCGGACTCCATTTCAGGAACCCTTGGCCAATGCTCATGCGCTGCGTTCCAGACGAACCGAGCCGCCCCGCACGGAGGCGCTATGGGGCCGCCACGCCGTGCGGTTTGACGATGATCGTCGCCGTCGATCTCGCGCCGACAGGCAAGCCGCCGCAATTCGTCAGCGAAAGCACCACCCTCCTATCGGCGACGCGGTTCACGTCGTCGAGCGCTCGGATCGTAATATACGAGGTCGCAACGCGATCGAAAAACCGAATGGAATTCGGCGGCTGGTACCATTGCGGGATCGAAGGAACAGCCGGAGAGTAGGGGTTTACTTCCCCATACCCTTCGTTCTGCCGCCCGGCCAGGTTGTAGGAGACGAACGGCGACCGGGGAATCACGTAATCCTTGCCCAGCACGGCTGTACTGGATGGCTGAATGGTTACGGTGCACCACCTCTCCGTGTTGGTACGATTGTTCGCATAGGCGTCGTCGCCGAAGTTCGGGTCCAGTCTCCAGGCGTCCGTGCCCGGACGTCTCAACTCGAGCACTCCCAGCCTGTTGGCTCCCGTCACATAGGCCTTCGGAGCCAATGCGTAGATATCGGCACCGGCGGCCGTCGCACCACCCGTGTAGCCTGCGGAGAAGTAGAACTGCCAGATGCGCGCCAAGCGATGGTTGGGGAGCCATGCCCAACTCTTGCGTTCACGCTCCGAGGCCGACGCATAGGACTTGATCCTGAAACGACCATACGGCGGTCTCGCCGGATCGGCGGATCCCGCCTCCTGAGGTGGGATCTCCGCCAGCCAGTCTCCCGCCTGATTGATCGTCATCAGCGGATTGGCGACGGGATCGAAAACTCCCGGAGGCAGGCGGCGAGCGATGATTTCCGCCAACAGCGGCATCAGCAGACCCTTGCGGCTCTGATAGTTGTAGAGCTGCCAGGCATCGCGCGCGCCGGGCTGGATGGGTGGATCGACGAACCGGTTCCCCTGGTGGCGGTAATGAAACGGATCCGTCCGAAGAGGTCGATCGACAGACTTCGTGCCGGGACGGTCACGGGCCTCCGCCTCGTAGAGGCCTGACCCATGCCCCGTGTCGATCTCCAGGCCGCCGGTGTAGGCACTGCCGAACTGCCGCGCCGACAAGAAAAGATCGTGTGTGCCAGAGACGAGTTCTCCGAGCGCGTTCGTCCTGTCCTTCCACGGCGACACGGTGTCCAGTCGGCCGGAGGTGACGATTCCCGGCACCATGCGCGCGGTCGCGCTCATGTCATCCCAGTAGTTGAAGCCATGTTGAGAGACGAACGCCGCAGTGCGGCCGGGGACGTAGTCGACCATTCCGGATACGGTCAACGTCGTCGCCGAATGGCCCCACCAGATGATGGGAACGTTGGCCAGACCGGGTCGCTGAAGAGCGTTCCCCGCGTCGGCGATGACTCGCAGATACGCATCGCGCAGCGGCATCGTCTGACCGTTATAGGACGTTGTCGTCGTGTCGACGTCTCCCGTCGTGCCGCCGACGCCGAAGAGGGCCACGGCGAAACCGCGCTCGGACCAGAACGTCCGCCAATCGGGATCGAGATAGAGGTCCACGGAATAGGGATCGCGAAGAAAAATGCAGAATATTCCGCGAGGCGAGGCATACGGAGATCGATCCGGCACCCACACCGAAGTCGAAATGAGGCTGCCCTGCCCCGGACCGGTCCTGTACTCCCACGTCGCAGCATGGCCTTCGGTCGACAACGCACCCAGGACCGGTAGAGACAGGAACGCAGCGCGCAGCAACAAGCGACACAGGCGGGGCCTGCGCGCCGCCCGTCTTCCCGCAGGGACTGCGCGGGGTCGCTCGGTTCGGCACGGGTCGATGCGGGTCGCAGAGGCTGTGCGCCGATTGCCGCCGGGACTGATCCGGTTCGGGATAGCGACATCGCAATCCATGTTCAGCGTCCTCCCCTCGCATCGCGGCTGGTGCGGTGACAGCTCTCCGGCCGCGGGACTTATACCCTGGCCCGAATTTGCGCCCCAGAGCGTTCTGCCGATGTCTGCCCGCGAATAACGCATCCCGCGCCGGATCATCGGCCCAGGCTCGAAATCGCAAAATCCGGCGGCTGGTCTTGCGATCGGCGGCTCTGTGGGCAATCTGCTATCGCGACACGCTGACGGTCGAAGGCGGAGGTAGCGGCGATGGCCGAAGACATCAACCACGAGCCGGAGCGTGCGCGGCGGCGGGGGTCCGCTCCCGAGCGCGGGGAGACGGCGGCGGCCGTGCGCATGGTGGTGCGGACGCGGCGATCAGCCGTCCTCGGCACGGCGCTGGCGACCGGTGGCGGCTGGCCGTACACATCGCTGGTCACCGTCGCCTGCGACACAGACGGCAGCCCGATCACGCTCTTTTCCACTCTCTCCGATCACACCCGCAACCTCGACGTCGACGCGCGGGCCTCCTTGTTGTTCGAGGACGCCAGTCGGCGGGCGAACCCGCAGACCGGGCCACGCGCGACGCTGCTCGGCCGGAGCGCGCCCGACGACGAGCCCCGGTTGCGCCGGCGTTTTCTGGCGTTGCATCCGGGAGCCGCGATGTACGCGCAGTTCGCCGACTTCCGCATCTTCCGCATGAGCGTCGAGCGGGTGCACTGGGTCGGCGGCTTCGCCCAGGCGCGCTGGCTCGGGCCTCCGGACGTGCTGTGCGACGCCGGCGCCGCGCGTGCGATCGCCGAGGCGGAAACCGACGTGCTGCAGCATATGAACACTGACCACGCCGCGGCGGTGGATCTCTATGCCGCGCGCCTGCTGCGACGCGGCGGCCAGGGCTGGCGGATGGTGGCGGTCGATCCGGAAGGCTGCGACTTGGCGCGCGGCGAGACGACCTTCGCCCGCCTCCCCTTCCCCCGGCCGGCGACGGATGCGCAGAGCCTGCGGGCAATCCTGATCGAACTGGCCACCGCCGCCCGCGAAGCGCCGGCGCGACCCCGATCCGCCGCGACCCGCGACACGAGCTCGGATGCCGGCTGACGACGGAAGGCTGTCGCGTCGCTTCGACCGAGGCCGTGTCAGGACCCGGTGGCGAACGGCCCGATGCCCAGCACCCGGCCGGCGACCGCATCCAGCTTGGCGATCAGCGCCGGGTCGCGGTGCGTCGGCGCGGTGATCAGCGCGTTCGCGAGGGCGGTATGACAGCCCTCCGGGCACGAGCCCTCGCGGCCCGCCAGTGCCGGGACGACAGCCGCGACCAGCGCGCGCGCTTTCGCGGCGTTCTCGTTCAGCACACGGATGATCGCCTCGACGGAGACGTGGGCATGATCCGGATGCCAGCAGTCGAAATCGGTGACCATGGCGACGGTGGCCCAGCACATCTCCGCCTCGCGCGCCAGCTTGGCCTCGGGCATATTGGTCATGCCGATCACGTCGCACCCCCAGGACCGGTAGAGATTGCTCTCGGCCAGCGTGGAGAACTGCGGCCCCTCCATCACCAGGTATGTGCCGCCCCGCACCGCCGGAATGCCGAGATCGCGGCAGGCCTGCTCCAGGGTATCGCCCAGCCGGGAGCAGACCGGATGCCCGAGGCCGACGTGCGCCACCAGGCCCTCGCCGAAGAAGCTCTTTGCGCGTGCGAAGGTGCGGTCGATGAACTGGTCGATGATGACGAAGGTGCCCGGCGGCAGGTCCTCCCGCAGCGAGCCGCAGGCGGAAAGCGAGATCACCTCGGTCACACCACTGCGCTTCAGCACGTCGATATTGGCGCGGTTGTTGAGATCCGAGGGCGAAATGCGGTGGCCCCGCCCGTGGCGCGGCAGAAAGACGCACGCCCCGCCGCCGATCCGGCCGCTGAGCAGTTCGTCCGAGGGGGCGCCCCACGGCGAAATCGAAGGCGTCCACCGGGCGTCCTCCATCCCTTCGATGGCATAGAGGCCGCTGCCGCCGATCAGGCCGACGACGGGCGGCGTCCCCGGCGCGGCGGCGCCTCGAGACGGTTGTCCGGCTGCAGTGCTGGTCACGCTGTTCCCTTCCCGGCTAGGGCTCAGGGCAGTCTTCCAAGATTCGGCACGCGGTTCAATCGCCGGATCCTCGCCCGGCCGGCCGACCGCGCGGAGTGCGTTCGTTGACCCGGGGACAGGCCGGCGCTTAGGCTCCGCGCGGCGCTCAGGAAAGGGCGGAAGGATGACTAGGGACGCCGGGCAGACGATTGCAATTCACCGCCGGGTGGCATCCGGCGCCGCCATCGCCCTGACGGTGACGACGGCGCTCGGCCTCGCTGCTCCCCACGACCCTGCAGCCGCCGCGGCGATGGAGGTGAGCGTCAAGGACGGTCGGCTGACCGCGGAGATCGGTGCGGTCCCGGTGGCCGATCTCCTCCGGGTGGTCGCCCGGCAGACCGGTGCGGAGCTGAGAATCCGAGGAGAGCTGGGCAACGCGCGGCCCCAGGCCTTCTCCGCCGTACCGCTGGCCGAGGCGCTGCCGCGGCTGGTTCAGCCGAACGGGGTGATTTTGGAGTTCGGGCGGGATACGGGCGCGCAGGGCGAGCGTCGCCTCGTCACCATCCGGGTCGTGGCGCCGGGCGTACCCGGGGTGGCACCAGGAGAAGGCACCGCCGGCGTGACGACGCTGGATCCGCAAGACCCGCGACGCGGCCTCCCTCCGGGGTTTTGGGACTATGCGCGCGAGAACCCGCCGCTGCCAAACGCGACCGAACGCATTGCCATCCTGACCCGGACGGCGCGCGGTCGTGGCGCCACGGTGACCGGCGCCCTCGCCTATGTCCTCAGAAACGACCCGGAAACCACGGTGCGGCAAACCGCCCTCGGGCTCCTCGCCCCGTTTCCTGGCGAGGACGTGCGGCTGGTCATCACCGAAGCGGTCGCCGACGCCGATCCGCAACTGCGGATGGACGCCTTGCGTGCGGCCTCGGGAAGCGGCCGGCCGAAGCCGGTCGCATTGATCGCCCAGGCGGCGAAGGGAGACACGGATCCCGGCGTTCGCGCCGCGGCACTCGGGTTACTGTCTCGGAAAGACGGAGACCTCGCCCGGGCCGTCCTCGAAGGCGCGCGCAACGATGCCGACCCGCAAGTGCGCGAGGCTGCCGACCAAGCGCTGCGCCGGGGAGGCTGACCTCTCCGGCGAAGGCCTGGGCATTCTGCTGGTGTCCGTCAGCGATCGGTACGCGTCGTCCCACCCTGCTGCGTCGTCCCGGGCGAACCCAGACCCGTGCCGGGGGCGCCTGAACTGCTACCCGAAGCCGGCGGAACCGACGTTCCCGGTACGCCGCCGGGGTTGGCGGGTGACGGCGGAACCTGCGCCGTTCCCGGCGAGCCCAGCCCGCTCGGATACCTCTGCGAGGGCGCCGTGCCGCCGCCGGTAGACGGATCCGGGGCTCCGCCGCCGCCCGAGCCGCCACCACCCGAGCCGCCGCCCGAACCACCACCGCCGCCCCCACCCTGCGCGAGTAGAAGCCCGGCAGTGGACGCCGGAGCGTGCAACGCGGAACTGCTCTCGCCGGAAGCGGGCATGGCCTGCGATTGACCGACGGCGAGGAAAGACGCCAGCATCGCGCCGGCCATCAGCGAACTTTTTGTCATCACGCAATATAATCCTTTGCACCCGAGCATCAGTTTCGAAGCAACGCGATGCACCGGACGCAGTTCCCGGCAGCGGTCGAGCCGACCTGTTCGGTAATTGCTCCGACCTAGGCGACGGCAACGGCGATCGATAGCCCCGACTGCTCCAGCTTCCGCTCGGGTGATGGCGCGGCGCGACCGCCCGCCGGTCGACGCTCAGAAAGCGGCCCAGGCCGGGCGCCGGGGGCGTAGACGACACCCGGCCACGTCGACGCCGTCGGCGGCCTCGATCGCCGGGAGCGCTTCGAGCCGAAGGATGGCCAGCGCGACGCCGTCCGCCGCGCTGCGCGTCTCGCCGACCTCGCTGCCGTCCAGGAGAACAGGCGTTCCCGTTGCCGGCGGCACCCCTTCGGTCAGGACCGGAACCAGGCGCTTCTTCACCAGACCGCGGTACCGGGTGCGTGCCGTCAACTCCTGCCCGAGCCAGCAGCCCTTCTGCCAATCGATGCCGTGCAATTCGTCGAAGCCGCATTCCAGCAGCAGCGACTTGTCCACCAGCATGTCGCGACTGCCGTCCGGCAGCCCGAGGCCGATGCGCAGGCGATCGTAAGTCGTGCGATCGGTCTGGGTGAAGCCGGCCCCGGCCAGCGTCGCGGCGCCGGTGTCCGCGTGCAGGATCGCCCGCAACCCCACCTCGGCCAGCCGGGGATCGACGAACACCACCCCGCCTTCCAGCGCGCTGGCCGCACCGCTCTCGTCTCCGGTCAAGCCCACCGCCGCGGCCGCGCCGCTGCCGAACAGCGCCCAGACGCCGAACTCTCCGGCCTCCTCCAAAGTCACCTGCGATCGCAACCGGTAGATCGACAGCCGCCGCTTCAGGTCGGCGAGCCGCGCCGCCTCTCCCTCCAGCAGCAGCGATCCCTGATGCTCGACGACGAAGAAGTCGTGAAGATACTTTCCCTGCGGGGTGAGAAACGCCGCCCACACGGCCCGATCGACCGCGACGCGGCCGACGTCGTTGGAGATCAGACCCTGCAGGAATGGTCGGGCATCGGCGCCGGAGACACGCAGCACCCCCCGGTCGGCAAGCGGAACGCAGGCTGGAATGGTCATGGTCGTCTCCCGGCGATGGCGAAGCGGGTCGGAAGCGAAAGTTGGCAGCGCCGCGCCCGTGGCGCAAGGCGCAGGCGCACGCCGGTCGGATCACCTGTCGCAACGGCGGGCTTCGGCGGAAATCGGCGCGGTCGCCGTTGACGAGCCCCCCGCCGCAGCCGATCATGCGGAGCGGACGTGCGGGGGCGTCCGGTCTGGCCAGCGCTTCGCCCCCCTCCGCCGACAGGAGCATTCGCCGATGGCCCGCCTTCTCAAGTCACTGGTCGCCTGCTGTCTGCTGGCCACCGCACCGGTCGCGGCCGCACCGACCGGCCAGGGGACGCTCAACGCCGTCGCCTTTCAGCCGCTCCCGGAAGGCCGGGCGATCACCGTGCGCGTTCTCGATGATTCGGCGGACAATCTGGCGGTCAAGGCCGAACTGGAGACGGCCCTGCGCGGGCTCGGGTGGGCCGTGGAACAGGACGCGCCGCTGGTCCTGACCATCGAGGGGCGCGACAGCATCGGCGCCTGGTCCAGGCCGCCGAGCACGACCCGCATCCAGGTGCGGGACGACCGCGGACGGGTGTTCCCGCAAGGCGAACTGGACATCAGCCAGCAGGCACGGCTGCCGCTGCCGGCGACGACGGTGGTGACGCCGGCACAGTTCCGCCTGGGGCTCACGCTGGACTCCGCCGGTAACGGCATGCGGCTTTGGCAGGGCTGGTCGATCGCCGAACTCAGTCAGGGGGAGCCGCCGGAGTTGGCGCAGGCGATGGTGCCGAAGCTGGCAGGCAGCGTCGGCCGGACGGTCCGTGAGGAGACGTTCGACCTGCAATGACCGCGGGTCCAGCGCGGGCAGGACGATTTCGCTTCGCCCAGGCCGCCGGCTGCGGCTAAAAGGCAGTCGCCCGGCGTCGAACCCCCTTTGGCCCGGCCCGGTCGTCCCCGCGGCCGCGAGCGACCACCCACTCGGAACGAACGGACGACGATGCACACACTCGCCGCCGCCGCCCTGTTGCCGGCGGGCCTGATGGACGTTCTGCCGCCCGCCGCGGCGTTCGAAGCGCGGACGGTGGAACGGCTGATCGGACATTGTGAGAGCTTCGGCTACCAGCGGGTGAAGCCGCCGCTGATCGAATTCGAGGAGACGATGCTGGCGGGCTCGGGCGCGGCACTCGCCGCCGAGACCTTCCGCCTGATGGACCCGATCTCGCAGCGGATGCTGGCGCTGCGCTCGGACATGACGATGCAGGTGGCGCGGATCGCCGCCAGCCGCCTCGCGCACTGGCCCCGCCCGCTGCGCCTCGCCTATGCCGGGCAGGTGATGCGGGTGCGCGGCTCGCAGCTTCGGCCCGAACGGCAGTTCGGCGAGGTCGGCGCCGAGATCGTCGGCTCGGACGCGCCAGCGGCCGACGTCGAGGTGATCGTCATGGCGACATCGGCGCTGGCCGACCTCGGCATCGCCGGGCTCTCGGTCGATCTCGGCCTGCCGACCCTGGTGCCCGCACTGCTGGGCGGCACGCCGCGCGATGCCGCCACCGAAGCCCGCGTGCGCCTGGCGCTCGATCGCAAAGACGTGGCGGCATTGGCGGCGATGAGGCCGGAACTGGACGCGGCGACGACGGAGATGCTGGTGCGCCTGGTGATGGCGAGCGGCCCGGCCGCGCCGGGGCTGGCGGCACTGGCCGCGCTCGACCTGCCGGCGCAGGCTGCGGTGGAGCGCGACCGCCTCATCGCCGTGCACACCCGCCTGCAGGCAGCAGCACCTTCGCTGACGATCACGGTCGACGCGGTGGAGAACCGCGGCTTCGAGTATCACACCGGCGTCACCTACGCCGTGTTCGCCGCGGCGGCGTCGGATGAACTCGGTCGTGGCGGCCGGTACCGAACCGAAAGCGGCGAGGCGGCGACAGGCGTCACGCTGTTCATGGATGCGGTGCTGCGCGCCCTGCCACGGCCGCGGGCACGCGAGCGCGCGCTGCTGCCGACGGACACCCCGCTGGAGGTGGCGGCCCGGCTGCGTGCGGACGGCTGGGTCGTCGTCGCCGCACTGGAGGACGCCCAGAGCCCTCTCGCCGAGGCGGCCCGACTGGGCTGCTCGCACGTGTTCGTCGGCGGCGCTCTGCGCCCCGTCGTGGAAGGCTGATCGGCATGGCCAACGTCGTCGTCGTCGGCTCCCAGTGGGGAGACGAAGGCAAGGGGAAGATCGTCGACTGGTTGTCGGAGCGCGCACACGTCGTCGTCCGCTTCCAGGGCGGACACAACGCCGGGCATACGCTGGTGATCGACGGGGTCACCTACAAGCTCAGCCTGCTGCCGTCCGGCGTGGTCCGGCCGGACAAGCTCTCGATCATCGGCAACGGCGTGGTGCTCGATCCGTGGCACTTGCTGCACGAAATCGAATTGCTGCGCGGCCAGGGCGTGCACGTCGGCCCGGACAACGTGCGGATCGCCGAGAACGTGCCGCTGATCCTGCCGCTGCACCGCAACCTGGATCACGCGCGCGAGGCGGCGCTGGGCAAGGCGCGCATCGGCACCACCGGGCGCGGTATCGGCCCCGCCTACGAGGACAAGGTCGCGCGCCGGGCGATCCGCCTGGGGGATCTCGCCGACCCGGCGGTGATCGGCGAGAAGCTGGACGCGCTGCTGCTGCACCACGACGCGTTGTTGCGCGGGATGGGGCTGCCGGAGGTCGACCGCGCCGCCGTCTTCGTCGATCTACTGGCCATCGCGCCCAAGGTGCTGCCGTATGCCGACACGGTGTGGGCGACGCTGGATGCCGCACGACGCGCCGGCAAGCGCATCCTGTTCGAGGGTGCGCAGGGCACCTTACTGGACATCGACCACGGCACCTATCCGTTCGTCACCTCGTCCAACACCGTGGCCGGGCAGGCCGCCGCCGGCTCCGGCCTGGGACCGGGCGCGCTGAACTACATCCTCGGCATCACCAAGGCCTACACCACGCGCGTCGGCTCCGGCCCGTTCCCGACCGAACTGGAGGACGAGACCGGGCGCCTGCTGGGCGAGCGCGGCCGGGAATTCGGCACCGTCACCGGCCGGCCGCGCCGCTGCGGCTGGTTCGATGCGGTGCTCGTCCGCCAGGCGGTCAAGGTCAACGGCATTCACGGTATCGCGCTGACCAAGCTGGACGTGCTCGACGGCTTTCCGGAGATCCGCGTGTGCACCGGCTATCGTCTCGACGGCGATCCGGTGGACCACCTGCCGGCGGCCAGCATGCGGCAGTTCCGTGTCGAGCCCGTCTACGAGGTGATGGAAGGCTGGTCCGACAGTACGCGCGGCGCCCGCTCGTGGGCCGACCTGCCGGCCACGGCCGTGAAATACATCCGGCGCATCGAGGAGATGATCGAAGCTCCGGTCCACCTGCTGTCCACCAGCCCGGAACGCGAAGACACGATCATGGTTCACGACCCGTTCGTGGATTGAGGGGCAGCGCCGCGAAACGCTCCGGCGCCGGTCGCCCGCGGAACTCTGTCGACACGTCGGTCTCTCTGTCCTGGCATTCGCCATCTGGGCGGATTACTCTATAACTGAATTCGTGGTCTGTGACAGATCTGTTGCAGATAACGAGTTTCTTATATGTATATGTACGAGGGCACCATGCAGTTCAATCGATCGACAGCAAATGCCGTTTGCGCAATTGCGGTTGCGTTCAGCTTTACTCCATCGCTTTCGATAACGAGCGCAGCAGCGGCCCCGGTGGAGCGTCCCCCGCTCAAAGTGGAGGACGTCAATGCGGCGCAGCAGGCGTGGTGCGATGCTTTGCTGAGCATTGCCAAGGCGCATGCGGCAGGCGGCGATTACAAGCCGATCGCCGTAGCCGTGCTCTCGAACATCTATAATTATGATTACAGCATCGTTTTGTTCAATCCGACCCTGACCTTCGGTGAGCAGACCTTCCGATTGGACAAGGAAGGTGCGGCAGCGTACTTCATCGGTGGCAATCCGAAATATCCGAACGACGATGGCTTCGCACTGAAGCCCTGGGTCGGCTGCCGTTACACCAACGCCGGCAACAATACTGGGGTGCTGATCGACGGCGATTTTGCCGCGACGATGGGCAACGTCTACCTGACCGATGCCAACGGCGGCGAGACGGTCGTCGACAAGTTGTTCGTATTCCGGCGCGGCGACGACGGCAAGCTGCGGATCATCGTGCACAAGTCGTCGATCCCGAATCCCGTTCCGAAGTGAGCCGGCGGGCTCGGCTTGTGCGTCGATGCCGCGATAGCGTATCTACCGCAACGTCGAGCTCGCCTCGGCAGAGATAAACGCCGTCGCGGGAATGCGGGCAGCCTATGGAACTCGATCCTCTCGTTCTGTCGCGGATTCAGTTCGCCTTCACCATTTCATTCCACATCATCTTTCCCGCGTTCACCATCGGCCTCGCCGCCTGGCTGGCGACACTCGAGGCGCTGGCGCTGGCCACAGGCCACGCGGTGTACCGCACGCTGTTCGCCTTCTGGCTGAAGGTGTTCGCCGTCGCCTTCGGCATGGGCGTGGTCTCCGGGATCGTCATGGCTTTCCAGTTCGGCACCAACTGGAGCGAGCTTTCGCACCGCATGGGGCCGATCCAGGGGCCGCTGCTGGGCTATGAGGTGTACACGGCGTTTCTGCTGGAGGGCACGTTCCTGGGCGTCGTCCTGTTCGGGCGAGCCCGCGTCGCTCCATGGGCCTATCTCGCGTCCTGCTGCATGCTGGCGCTGGGCACGACGCTGTCGGCCTTCTGGATCATGGCCAACAACACCTGGATGCAGGTGCCGGTCGGCTGGGAACTGAACGAAGGGCGGTACGCGCCGTCCGATTGGCGGGATATCCTCTTCAGTTGGGTAGCCTGGATCCGCTTCTTTCACATGCTGCTGGGCGCCTACCTCACCACGGCGTTCTGCATCGCCGCGACCGGAGCGTGGTACATGCTGCGCCGCGTCTACCGGATCGAGGCGCATGTGATGCTGACGATGGGCCTGGGCCTCGCGGCGGTGCTGGCCCCGGCCCAGATCGTTTTCGGGCATCTCAACGGCGAGTCCATCGCCGAGTACCAGCCGTCGAAGTTCACGGCGGTCGAGGGCCGCTGGCAGACCGAGCAGCCGGCACGGCTGATCCTGCTCGCCTGGCCCGACCCGGCGAACGAGCGCAACCATTGGGAGATCGCCCTCCCCTGGCTCGGCAGCTTCGTCGACACCGGCAGCTTCACGTCCGAGGAGCCGGGGATCGTCACCGTGCCGAAGGACCAGCGGCCGCCCTTCCTCATTCCCTTCTATTCGTTCCGCATCATGGTGGGCCTCGGCCTGTTGATGCTGGCGTTGTCCTGGGCGGGAATGTGGCTGCGCCGCCGCGGATGGGACCGGGCGCCTCGGATCTTCCTGTGGATCACCTTCCTGTCGTTTCCGTCCGGCTTCGTCGCGGTGCTGACCGGCTGGTTCACCGCCGAGGTCGGCCGCCAGCCGTGGGTCGTGTTCGGCCTGTTGCGGACGGCGGATGCGGTGACGCCGACGCTCACCACCGGTGAGGCGCTGACATCGCTGGTGGCGTTCGTCGCGGTCTACACGCTGATCTTCTCCGCCGGCACGTTCTACATCTACCGGCTGCTGCATGGTGGACCGGCAGCGGAGCCGCCGACCCCGGGCAGAGGCGCCACGGCGTTCCGCCCGCTGTCCGCCTCCGGCCCGGCTCCGTCGGCGGATGGACGGCGCCGGACGACGGGAGCCGCTGAATGAGCGCCGTCGACGCGCACCTGCCGCAGCTCTGGGCGATGATCATCGCTTTTGCGGCCTTGCTCTATGTGATGCTGGACGGATTCGACCTCGGCGTCGGCATCCTTTTCGGCACCACCGACGACGAGGACTTCCGCCGGACGATGATGAACGCCGTGGCGCCGGTGTGGGACGGCAACGAAACCTGGCTAATCTTCGTCGGCGCCAACCTCTACGGCGGCTTCCCGATCGTCTATTCGATCCTGCTTCCCGCGTTCTACCTGCCGGTGACTGTGTTGCTGGTGGCGCTGATCCTCCGCGGGGTCGCCTTCGAGTTCCGCTACAAGACGCAGCGGTTTCGCTGGGTGTGGGATTGGGGCTTCTTCCTCGGCTCGCTGGCGGCCGCGTTCGTCCAAGGCGCCGCGGTCGGCGCGATCGTCGATGGCATTCCCGTCGCGGACGGCCGCTTCGCCGGCACGCCGTTCGGCTGGGTCTCGGCGTTCGCGCTGGCCTGCGGCGTCGGTCTCGTCATGGGATACATGCTGATCGGCGCGGCATGGCTGGTGCTGAAGACCGAAGGCCCGCTGCGCGACTGGGCCTACAACCGCATCCTGCCGCTGGGCGCCGGCCTGCTGCTGTTCCTGGTCGTGGCATTCGGCTACGCGTTGACCGAAGACCTGCGGGTGATGCACCGCTGGCTCGAACGTCCCTGGCTGCTGACGTTCCCGCTGATCGGCGGGGTTGCCACCCTGGGCCTGCTGGCCGGCCTGCGCCGCCGAGCGGACTGGGTGCCGTTCACCGCGATCGCCTGCATCTTCCTGGCGGCGTTCGGGACGATGGCCGGCAGCTTCTGGCCGTACATGATCCCGTTCTCGGTGACGATCGACGAGGCGGCCTCGCCGCTCGCCTCACTAAGCTTCCTGTTCTGGGGCGCGGGGGTGGTGGTGATGCCGATCGTGCTGGCCTACACCGTCGCGGTCTATTGGGTGTTCCGCGGCAAGGTGAGCGACGACGCCGCCTATCACTGACCCCGCCGGCCTGATGGCGGGCCCTGGGCCGGCTCCGGAGAGACCGAGAGATCGGCGCGGGCGAGGTCGGCCGGCACGTCGACATCGAACAGGACGGCGTCGTCCGGCATCTCGATCTCGCGCACTGCGCCCGCGTGCCGGGCGAACAGCGCGCGGCCACCCGTATCCCCCTCCAGCGCCGCGAGTTCGGCGATCAGGCCGGCGGGCCACAGCACCGGGTTGCCGCGCCGGCCTCGGTGGGCCGGAACACAGATCGCCTGGCGACCGCTGGCCGCGAAGGCCTCGATCAGCCGATCGACGTGGGAAGCCTGGACGCGCGGCATGTCGCCCAGCAGGACGACCACGCCATCGATCCCGGCCGGCAAGGCGAGAAGCCCGGCGCGTAGCGAGCCGGCGAGGCCGCGGCGGTAGGCGGGATTTTCCACGACCGTCACCCCGTGCTGCTCGCCATCCGGGCCGAGCGCGGACCGCACTCGTCCGGCATCATGGCCGATGACGACGAACGCGCCTGCCGCGCGCGACGCGCAGGCGGCTTCGAGCGCGTGACGCACCATCGGGTGGCCGCCCGTTTCCGCCAGCAGCTTGCCGGCCCCGCCCATGCGTGTCCCCGCCCCGGCCGCCAGCACGATCGCCGCGACCCGAATCGTCTGCTCCGACGTCGCCGCGCTCACTCCACGCTGGCCGGGCGATGTTCACCCAACCGGCGAACTCGGGTGATCTCGGCGAGGATGGAGATGGCGATCTCCGCCGGCGTCTGCGCACCGATGGCGAGGCCGACCGGGCCGTGCACGCGGGCGAGCGCGTCCTCGGCGAGCCCGGCGCGCCGCAGCCGCCCCAGCCGCGCCGCGTGCGTCTTCCGGCTGCCGAGGCAGCCGATGTAGAACGCGCCCGAAGCCAGAGCCACCTGCAGCGCCGGGTCGTCGAGCTTCGGGTCGTGGGTGAGCGTCACCACCGCGGTGCGTGCATCCGGGGCGAGCGCCACCAGCGCCGCGTCCGGCCAATCGCCCAGGACGGTGACGCCGGCGAAGCCTTCCCGGCGCGCGAACGCCTGCCGTGGATCGATCAGCACCACGGCGTAGCCGGTGGCCGCGGCCATCCGGATGAGCGGCTCGGCGATGTGCACGGCGCCGACGACGATCAGACGGCAGGGCGGTGCGAAGACGTTGCAGAAAATGCGCCCGTCCGCGGCTTCCAGCACCGTGCTGCGGTCCGCCCGGAGTGCGTCGCGCGCCCGCTCCCGCGCGGCGGAGTCGAGTTCCAGGTCCCCCTCGACGCGGTCCGGCAGCAGCAGGCATTGCGCGCCATCCCGCAGCCGCGTCGCCAGCACGCAGGCGATGCCGGCGCGTCGTGCGTCGATCAGCGCGTCGAACCAAGCGCCCTGCTGCAGACGCTCGACAAAAATCTCGACCCGCCCGCCGCACGCCAGCCCGACCTCCCACGCGCTCTCGTTGCCGACGGCGAACTGCAGCAACCGTGCCGATCCGGCTAGGATCACCGCCGCGGCCTCGTGCACCACCGCCGCTTCGACGCAGCCGCCGGAAACCGAACCGATGAACCGCCCATCCGCATCGACCGCGAGCTGGCTGCCCATCGGCCGCGGCGAAGACCCCCAGGTCGCGACGACGGTCGCCAACGCGACCCTCCTCCCCTCCTCCAGCCAGCGTGCAGCCCCCTCGAGAACATCGTCGTTCATTGAGACCTCCTGGCGAAGCGGCTGTCAGCCCGCGTGCCCGTGGAGATTTTGCAGAAGCGCGACCCGGGGCAACAGCCGGAACGACGAACAAGCGGCAGGCCAGCGAGAGAATGCCATGGCCGCGCTCAAGTCGAACGTGCTCCTGCTTCCTGGATGAGGTGAAAACTCGGCCCCGGACTCATTCCTCATGGCGCATCTCCTGCGATTTTCGCTACACTATCTCAGGGAGACAAAGACGGGACGCAAGGGTGATGGATCAGGCAGTACACGAACGTATCAGGAACTTGGCGAAGCCCTTGTGGGAATCGGCGGCCCGTCCATACGGAATGGCCATGGATTTTTGGCTCATGGCCGAGCAGATGGTGCTGGAGGCGATGAGCGCGACGACGCGGCTGCACAGCACGGCCGTCTCTCAGCCGCCGGTATCGCCGTCTCTGGGCGAGATTCCGGTGGAGGCTCCGGTCGCCCGCGTTCGTGAACTCGCCCAGTGCATGTGGGCCTCGGCCGGTCGGCAGTACGGAATGGCACAGGACTACTGGCTGTCGGCGGAGCGGCACGTGCTGGCGATGTTGCGCGCGTCGACCACGCCGGCATCGCGCGAGCCGGCGGCGTGGGCCGCCGAGCTGAAGACCCTGTCGCCAGCCGACTACCTCGAACGCATTCGGGTTCTCGCTTTCTATTACTGGGAAGCCGCGGGCCGCGGCTATGGCGAGGCCATGGACTATTGGCTGCAGGCCGAACGCGACATGCTGAACGCCATGGCGGCGGCGACGGAGCGTGGCACGCCGCTGGGTACGGCGGCCGTGATAACGCCCGCCGCAGGTGTGCCCGCCGACACGACCGCCTCGCCGATCGCCACGCCAGCGATGCCAGGGGGCGATGCGGCGGAGCCGGTTCGCGCGGCGGCGGTCGTTCCCTCGCAGGATGACGCCGGCGGCGAGCCGGTCGCCGCGCCGACGGCGACCGCTTCGGCGGATGCGTTGCCTGCAGCGCTCGTCGAGGCGAAGCGCGTAGCGAAGACGCCGGCGCCGACGAAAGCCAAACGTTCCACCCGCGCAACTCCGGCCAAACCCGCGACGTCGCCGACCCGGCATTGACGCCCGGGCGCGGCTACGCCGCGACGTCGATCACCGTCCGGCCGCGGACCTGACCCTCGAGGATCCGCGCCGCCTCGTCCGGGACGGCGGCGAGCGGAACGACACGGGTCATCGCCTCCAGTTTGTCGACCGGCAGCTCGCGCGCCAGCCGCGGCCACGCCACCATCCTGCGCTCGATCGGGCAGGTCGCCGAATCGATCCCCAGCAGGTTGATGCCGCGCAGCAGGAAGGGAATGACCGTCGCTTCGAACTTGATGCCGGCGGCGTTGCCGACCGAGGCGCAACTCGCCCAGTAGCCGAGACCGGCCAGAACGTTGCCGAGGATACCACCACCGACGTTGTCGATGGCGCCGGACCAGCGCTCGGCGCCGAGCGGCCCTTTCGGCGGCGTCTCCAGCTCCTTGCGGTCGACGATCGTCGTCGCACCCAGGTCGCGCAGGTAGTCGTGCTGATCCGCGCGCCCGGTGACGGCGGCGACGCGGTAGCCCAGGTTCGCCAGCAAGGCCACGGCGATGCTGCCGACCCCGCCGGCGGCACCGGTGACCAGCACCTCGCCCTTGTTGTCGGGCTTCAGCCCGTGCTCCTCCAGTGCCATCAGCGCCAGCATCGCGGTGAAGCCGGCGGTGCCGATCGCCATCGCTTGGCGCAGCGTCATCGGGGCGGGAAGCGGCACCAGCCAGTCCGCCTTCACCCGTGCCTTGCCGGCGTAGCCGCCCCAGTGCACCTCGCCGACCCGCCAGCCGGTGAGGATCACCTCGTCGCCCGGCTTGAAGCGCGGCGAGGCCGAGGTCTCGACGACGCCGGAGAAGTCGATGCCCGGCACGTGCGGATAGGTGCGGACCAGCTTGCCCAGCCCGCGCACCACCATCCCGTCCTTGTAGTTGAGGTCGGAATACGCGACGCGCACGACGACATCGCCCGCCGGCAGTGCTTCGTCCGTCAGCGTCTTCAGCCCGGCTACGACCTTGCCTCCCGATTGCTCGAGGACCAGGGCCGGAAATTCGGCGGTGCCCGTCATCGTCTCTTTCCTCTCGTGCTACGGCATGTTCGCGTTGCTCTCGAACCGAAACCGGCGGCCGGGCCCGCGGGTTCCTTCGCTACTCCTGCAGCCCGGCCAACAGCGCCCGTGCTTGGCGGATGCAGCCGGCGTCCGACATCCAGGCGATCTGGCGCACCGCTCCCGCCGCCTCGGCCGGAATCACGCGCACCGCCAGCCGGCGCTCCCACAGATTGGCGCCGTCGCGCAAGGCGTACTCTCCGCCGTCGAGCAACGGCACCGCCTTGGGCCAGGTCGCCTCCGCCTGACCGGCGGTGAACTCGACATCGGCTTCCCGCCCGGTGGAGAGATGGAGCAGCACGACCACCTGCTCACGCTGCGCATCCGACCGCCAGAGGGTCGGCTCGGTGGCGGCCGGCACGCAGATGCTGTCGGAACGCATCACGTTGACGACCCAGACGCCGGGCGGGTTCGAGACCTCCCGGCCCGGCAGCGGCTCGTTGCCACGGAACGTCCCCCAGGCGGACGCGCTCGGCTGGTTGGTCGCGAACAGCCGCGACAGCGATTGAACCACGCCCTTGTCGCCGGCCGGAGAAGCATCGCCGGTGCCGGGCGCGCTGGAAGACGGCCCGGCCAGGCGAATGAGCGTTCCGTCCTCGCGCACCAGCGCCACCCGGTCGCCGGCGGCGAGCGGCAGCGCCTGCGCCCCGTCGACGACGGTTCCTGCCGGCAACTTCGGCGATGTCGACTCGACGACTACGAGTTGCGCTGCCTGCGCCATAGGCGCCGCCAGCAGAGCGATGAGCACCACCGGCAGCAGTTTCTCGATTATCGGCATCGGGCCTCCCCGGGCTATTTGCCGCTGAGGCGGAGCACGACGCCCCCCTCTCCGCGGCCGAGTCTCGCGACGTGAAATTTCACCAGTGCATCGTCCGGAACGTGTTCGGCCAGGTCCTCGAAGGCGCGTTGCGCCCGCGAATCATACTCCCTCATCCACCCGAACGCCTCCAGGTATTTCGCCAGCCGGGCGGTGGCGGCGGAGCCGGCGGCCAGCGGCTCGTAGGTGTCGATCGGCTCGCTGCGGCCGACGACGACGATCGAGCCGATCGGCCGGAACGGCACATCCGGGCACTGCCGCACCGTAGCCTCGCCGACGCACACGAGGGTGCCGATGTGCTTGTTGGCGCCTTCCAGGCGGGAGGTGGTGTTCACCGTGTCGCCATAGGCGGTGTAGTCGAAGAAGCGATCGCCGCCGAAGTTGCCGACCACCGCGACGCCGGAATGCACACCGACGCGGGTGTCGCCGAACGGGATGCCCTGTTCCCGCTGCGCCTGGGCGAACCGGCGCGCGAACGCATCCAGATCGAGCGCACAGGCGACGGCGCGGGCCGCGTGGTCCGGCTGCGCCACGGGGGCACCGAAGAAGACGAACAGCGCGTCGCCGATGATCTTGTTCATGGTGCCGTCGTGGGCGAAGACGATGCGGCACATCTCGTCGAGGTAGCCGTTGAGCACCGAAAGAGCCTGTTCCGGGTCGGAGCCCTCGACCCACGAGGTGAAGCCGGCAATGTCGGTGAACAGGCAGGTGATTTCCCGCTTCTCACCACCCAGGCGCAGGCGCGACGGATCGCGCACCAACTCCCTGACGACCGAGGGAGAGGTGAAGCGGGAGAAGGCGTCTTCGATGAACCGGATATGTCGGCGCGACCTGCCGCGCCAGAAGGCGTTGCCTCCTGCCACGGCGAAGGCGAAGGCGAGACTGGGGGAGACCAGCGGTAGCAGTACGCCCCAGGCGGCATAGGCGGCGAAGCCGGCGAACCACAGGCCCGCGAAGAACGCGACGCCGAGGCCGATCTGCAGGCTCGCGGCGACGTTGATCCCGCCGATCAGCAGCGCGCCGACGCCGGCGACCGCGACCGTGGCGATCTCGACCGTGGGCCGGATCGCAGCCGCGATGCGGCCGTCCAGCAACTGCGCGACCGCATTCGCATGGATATGAACGCCGGGCAGCGAGCCCTCGCGGTTGCCGAGGACGGTCGAGAGCGGGATGCGGTGCCGATCGGTGTGCGGCAGGTCGGCGCCGATCAGCACGATCTTCCCCGCGAACCACGCCTTCGGCAGCAGCGGCACCAGATGCGCCGGGAAGCTGCGGAACGCACGCTCGTCCGCCGACGGCGGCTGGCGGAACGCCAAAGGCACGGGTTCGGCCGCCACCGCTTGGCCCGATTCGCCGCCGGCAGCCGCGACGACGGCGGCGGGGAAGCTTGCGAGCGCCCGGCCGTGCAGGTCACGCCCCGGGTAGATCCAGCGCGGGATGCCGTCGTAGGGATCGGTCAGCAGCGTCGCCCAGCCGCGCGGCACGCCCTGCAGATAGTCCTTGAGAAAGGCGGTTTGCCGTGGCGTCAGGCCGTCGTCGCCATCCGCCCAGGCGACGACCACCGGCGCACGCGCCACGGTGAGCGCCGCGCGCAGGCGGAAATCCTTCTCCGGCTCGGTCGGCTGGTCGAACAGGCTGTCGATGGCGATCACGGCCGCCCCGGCCGCGTCCAGCGCCTCGACCAAGCCGGCGAGGAAGCCGCGGTCCAGCGGTGAACGGTAAGGCAGCGCCGCCAGCGTATCCTCGGTGACGGCGACCACGACGACCCGATCATGCTGCGGCTCCGGCGCCGACATCCCTGCCACCCGCAGGTCCACCAGCCAGCGCTCGGCGGTGGCGAACACCGGGATCAGGCGCGGAAGGGCGAGCCCGGCGGCACTGGCGCACAGCACGAGGGCGACCGCCAGCAGCACGTCCCGGACGCGCCGGCGCTCCATGGCCGCTCAGGTGATCGGCGCTGCCGCCGACGGAGAGGCCAGCAGGCGCTGCCCCCCGTCGCCGACCAGGCTGAAGGCTGCCCAATTCAGCGGATGCGAGGATGCCGGAGCTTCGATCAGCGCCGTCTGCGCCCGGCGAAGCGCCTCGGCGGTGGTCAGGTTCTCCGCCGCGAGATCGGTGAACAGCCGCGTCATCAGCGTTCGTGTCGGCTCGTCGGGAATGCGCCAGTGAGTGACCAGCAGCGAGCGAGCGCCGGCGTAGAAGAACGCCCGCGCCAGTCCTGAGAGGCTCTCGGCCCCGCTGCCGCCGCCGGGTGCCGCGGTATTGCAGGCCGACAGCACCACCAGATCGGCGTCGAGGTCGAGTTCCGCCACCTCGCTCGCCCGCAGCAGCCCATCGTCACCGGCGGCCGCCGACGCGATCAGCATCGGCTCCGACCAGCAGTCGAAGTCGTGCGGCAGCAGAGCGTGGGTTGCGAAATAGACGATGCGATAGTCGCGCAAGGACGCGGCGCGAACCGTCGCCTCCGAAAACTCCTGCCGGAGGTGGAGACCCGCGGCCGGGGCTCGCAGCGCCGTGCGGACCGCCTCCAGTTCGGCGGCGGTGGCCGGCAGCCGCGGCATCGCCGCCATCGCCTCGACCTGCGGGCGGCAGGTCTCCGGCAGTCCCAGCGCCGCCATCGTCGCCTTCGGATCACGCTCGGGAACGAAATCGCCGAAGCCGATCAGCGGCTTGGTCGCCCGCGAGGCTCGCGCGTCGTCGCGCAGCCCGGCGAAGGCCTGCACCGAGGGCGCGAGCGTCACCGCACGCGCCTTCGCCAGCCAGGCCACCCGGCTGTAGTCGCCGGCCATCACCGGCTCCGGCGGCGCCTCGACCAGTGCACCGAACGGCAGGCCGAGCAGCGGCCCGGACGGCACGACGACCAGATGGCGGGCGCCGGCCAGCCGTCCGGCGACCGGTGCGAACAGCGTGCGGAACAGCGCGTGCGCGGCGCCGACGTCGTAGGCGCCGCCTGCGACCTGATCGAACGGCGCCCGCAGCAGCGCCACCCGCCGTTCGGCGTCTCGCTCGCCGAGGTCGACGGCGTACGCCTCGATGCCGGCGGTGTCGGCGAAAAACACCAGCGAGCGGGAGGGACCGACGAGGATCTGCACCAGCGCCTCGCCGGGCCGCAAGGCCCGAAGCGCCGCCTCGGCGGATGTCGGTGAATCCAGGATCTGATGGTAGCGCGGCGCCGCCGCCTGCACCTGCCGTTCGAGATCGCCGACGGCCGCGTCCAGCGTCCGCACACGCTCTTCCTGCGCCGGGAGTTGCGGTGCCAGCGTCGCCGGGTCGGTTCGGGCCCGCGCCAGCGCTTCGGACGCGAGGTCGCGACTGCGGCGTGCGTCCTGCAACTCGCGGATCAGGCGGCCGGCTCCCCGATCGCTGGCGGAGACCCGCGCCGACGCGAGCGCGATGCTCTGCTGCGTTCGCGTGCTGCGGACCAACTGGCCCGCGGCGAACATCTCGGCGTGGAGCCGCGGGCGCGCCGCGGGATCTCGCGCCGCCTCCGCCATCGCCGTGTCGAAGAACGGCAGCGCGTCTTCCAGCAGGATCCCGTCCTTGCGCGTCTCCAGGATCGCGAAGGCGCGCCGGAAGGACTGCAACGCGGCTCCGCCACGGCCCTGGGCACTCTGCACCCGGCCCAGTGCCAACAGCACCATCACGTCGTTCCGGCCGTCGACGGCCTCCGCCCCGTCCTGCGGCAGCGCCGATGCCAGCAGGGCCTCGGCGCCGTTCAGGTCTTTCCGCCGCTCCGCCACCATCGCCTGCAGATAGCGGAGTTGCGGGCCCCAGCGCCGCGGCAGGCGCGGCTCCGCATCGAGCGCCGCGACCGCCTGCAGCAGGGCCTGATCCGCTTCGTCCAGCCGATCCTGGCGGAGCAGCATCGCCGCTTCGACCGAGCGGCTCTGCACGGTGTCCCCCAGCGCCGTCTCACCACGGCCGGCGATCGCCGGCTGCGCACGCCGGAGGGCGGGATTGAACCCGCCGGTGACGAAGCCGGCCGGATCGGCCCCGGCGGCGGCGCCGATGATCGAGCCACCGGCCTCGTTCGCCAGTGCCATGCGACGGTCGGAGGCGTCGCGGGCGAGGTCGATCGCGCGTTGACCCCGCCGCTGATTGGCGAAGTGGACCGCCCGATAGCTGGCCAGCCGCGCTTCGTCGGCGTCGTCGAACGACTCCGTCATCGCCGCGTCCGCCTGGGCGAAGAGCGCGTCCGCCTCGAGGAACCGCTCCTGGTTGCTGAGTTCCAGCGCCAGGCTCATCAGCAACCACGCCCGCCCGCCCGAGGCTGCCGGGAGTCGCTCCTGCTGCAGCGCCAGGGCCTTCCGGTACAACTTCTCGGCTTCCGGATACTCGCCCCGGTAGTTATGGTACTGCGCCTGATGCAGAAGCTGGCGATAGCTCGCCAGATCACCCGCGCTGTAGAGCTTCGTCGCACGGCCGGCGGACCCGAGTGGACCCGTAGCGCCGATCACCGGTTCGCCCGCCGGACCTCCGGCCGGGCCGCCGGCGACCGCCTGGCCGGCGAGCAAGCCGATCCCCCGCTCCATCACCGGCTCGGCGGCGGGAATGCCGTCGGCGCGGTAGATCGCGCTGCCGGCACGCACCACCAGCGCGCGGTACGGCCAGCCGCCGCGGCGGATCACACAGTCGAGTTCCGCTGCCGGCAGATCGCCCAGCACCCTCGCCGGCGTGGGAGCCTCGCAGGTGGCGATCTCATCCAGGCGATCCCGCCACGCGCCGGATGCGGGAAGCTCCGGCAGAGGTGCCGCCGAGGTGGTGCGCACGATCTGCGCGCTGGGCTGCTCCCAGGCGCCGCACCGGATCTCGTAGATCTCCTCGGCGTCGGTGGGTCCGGCCGGCCCCTCCGGGCGCTCCTGCGAGCCGTCCCCTCGGGCACGCTCGACACGGCAGGCTTCGCCCAAGAGGTTGTCGCCGATCGCCACGGGCGCCAGTAGCGCACCGCGGTCCTGGCCGGAGGAGACCGATCCGCAGGCCGTGAGCAGCAGCAGTGCCACGAGCGTGGCCAGCGCCTCGGCCCGGCTGCCGAAGCGACGGCGCCCCGGCATCACTTCCCGGCCGCGGCGCAGGAGGAACTCATGCGGGCGATCTCACCGGCCACCGCCCAGCCCCCACAGATCGCGATTGCCGTCGTTGGCGAACAGCAGGTCACGCTGCTTATGCTCTTCCACGGCCTCGAGCGGAGGCAGCCGGATCAGAGCGTTGTCGATCGCCGCCGCCTTCCCCTGCGCGTCCGGGATGCCGAGATAGGGAATGATGTCCGGCTGCGTGACCTGGGCCACCTCCTCGTCCGTCAGCGGCGGTGGGTTCGGCGGGTCCGAGGGCGGCGGCGCGTTGGGATTGCGTTGATAGACGAAGACGATCCCGGGAACATCGACGCTGCCCGGTGGAACGTTCTGGATATTGCCGTATAGCACTCGGCCGCCGAGCTCACCCAGGTTGTCGTTCGTCTGATCGACGGAGTAGATGATCGCTTGGCCGCCCCCGGTCTGCACCGCGTCCGGGCCGGCGTTGTTGACGAAGCCGCCGGTGACGGCGATGAGGGCTACGCCCTGGCTGGTCGTGCGGATGGGCTGATCGAGCGTCAGCGTGCCGTTGGCGTTCTCCAGCTTCACGCTGCCGGCCTGGATGCCGGCGCTATCGACGGTGCCGACGTGCAGGTCGCCGGTGTTGGTGATCTCGGCTGCGGCAAACTGACCGGCGCCGCGGACGGTGCCGATCGAGAGCTCCCGGACGTCCGTGTTCAGATCCAACGTCCCGCCGCCCTGGGCGGCGCTGCTGCCCACGTCCAGCCGCACCGAATGCACCAGCCCGTCGCCGACGGTGGCGATCTCGGCCCCGCGCAGCCGCATCTTCTGCCCTGCCGAGACCCGCGCTCCGATGTCGATCCGCTGCGCCGACAGCGCGATATCGCTGGTGGCCGAGAGGCCAGCGTCGATCGTCAGCGTATCGTGCGCCGAGACTTCGGCCACGCGCAGCGTCTCGATCGCCGCGCGCTCGGTGATGTCGACGGACTCCCCGGCGACGTAGAGGGTGCCCGCACGCCCGGACCCGCCGTCGGTGCCGGCGTCGAGCCCGCCGTCCACGGTCACAGCGCCGGCCCCATCGCTGATCAGCACGATCGTACCGCTCCGATTTGCCACCCCCTGCGCCTGCACCAGGCCCGAGGTGTTGATCGCCTCGTCGACCAGGCCGGCGGCCGCCTGTGCGGTGAGCATCACCGTGCCGCCATCCATCCGGATCGTGCCGGAGTTGTCGACCAGCGCACGCCCGTCCGCCGCCGCCTGCGCCACTTGCGATGTCACGGCGAACGACAGCAGCCGATCCCCGGTGATGTCGATGGCGAACGTCGGTGCTCCGGCGACGACGACGACGCCCAGCCGCCCGGCGATCACGCCTTCGTTGCGCACGTTGGGAGCGACCAGTACCGCCAGCCCGCGATCGCTCAGGGTTATCGTCCCCCGGTTGACGATGCCGGCGCTCTGGTTTGCCGAAGCGCGATCGAAGCGGTAGTCGCTGGCCATGAACCGGTCGTCGCGGATGTCCGCGGTGGTCGCGACCAAGCCGTGGACGTCGACGGTCGACCCCGGCGCGAAGACGATGCCGTTCGGATTGACCAGCCAGACCTGGCCGTTGGCACGCATCGTGCCGAGGATGTTGGATGGATCATTGCCGGTGACCCGGTTGAGCGCGATCGAGTTGCCGTTCAGTTGGTTGAAGACGACGGTCTCGGTGCCGCCGATGCCGAAGCTGCGCCAGTCGATGATCGCCTTGTCGCTGGTCTGGAGGATCGTGGTCGTCCCCGGGGTATCGGTGATGGTGGCATTCCCCTGCTTGACGACACCGCCCTGCGGAGCGGCTGCGGCGACCGGGGCGAAACCTGTCACCGCCGCGAGCGCCATCGATGCCAGCCTCCCCGAGTTCCGACCGCGCGCGCCCGCCATCACAGCCTCCCCACCGCGCGGAACAGAAACTGCGGGTCGCGGCCGCCGTCGTCGCGCGTGCTGTCGAAGGTCAGCGGCTTGCCGAACTGCAACTCCAGCAACACCTGCTCGATCGGAAACAACCGAACGCCGGCGCCGGCGGACGACAACGACTCGTCGGGCAGGCCGCCACGGCTCCAGACCTGCCCGCCCTCGAAGAAGCCGAACGCCTGGATCGTATCCAGCCAGGAGAGATGCAGCGGCAGTGTCCAGCGCAGTTCGGCGGTGCCGCCGATGCCGTCGTCGCCGTTGAGCGTGTCGAAGTCGTACCCGCGCCCGAAGCGGGTGGCGCCGAGCTGAAACTCCTCGTTGGCGAGCACCGGGGCGAACGCGTACTGGCCGGCGATGTCGGTGAACAGCGAGAAGTTCTCCGGCAGCGGCTGGAGCCGGGAGAAGCCGGCGCGCAGCACCGTCGCCTGCCCAGTCCCGTCGTCGCGCGACGTGGGAATTCCATTTCCGTCTTCGCCGGTGTCGCGCCGGCTGGCGTTCAGGATCGGCAGGCCCTGCCGGACGACAGCCGTCAGCGTGTTCGCTCCGCCCAACGCGTCGCGGGTTTCGATCTCGCTGCCGAGGGACAGCACGCGCAATCGGTCGCGGGAGAACGGCTCGTCGGTGAAGTAGTCCGTATCGGTGTCGATCCACTCGAAGCCCACGCGGCCGACGAGGCTGAACGCGCGGCTGCGGATGAATGGATACAAGGCAGCGCCGCCAATCAGCAGTGTCCGGCTATGGAAATCGGCGGGTTCGAGGTCGTCGCCGGGGTTGCTGTCGCCATAGGAATAGACGGTCTCGAACGAGAGCCCGCTGCCACCCACCCGCGCCGACGCGCTCGCCTGGCCGACCTTCTGGTCGTGCTCCGCCCAGGGCTCGGTGGCGAAGCCCACCACGTTCAGCCGCTCGCCGAACTTCGTCCAGGCGTTGGACGACAGGCTGGCGGACACCTCCCATTCGCCGGTGAAGTTGTCCCCGAAATTGTCGATCAGCAGCGCCGCGTCGAACGGCTTGCGCTGTGCGCTGACCACCAGTTCAGCGGCGCCCACCTGCCGGCTCGAAGGTCGCAGCAAACCGGAAACGGTGACACCGGGAATGTCGTCGGCCAACAGCAACGCCCGCTCCAGCGTGCCGATCCGCAGCGGCCGCTCGCGGGTGACAGGCTCCATGTAGTCGCGGATCAGCGCCTCGACTGCGCCCGGATCGCCCTCCAACCGCACCTGATCGACGAAACCCTCCAGCACGTTGACGCGGACGCGACCCTCGGGAAGCGACTGCGCCGGCACGATGACGCGGGTGAGAAAATAGCCGGCATCGCGGTAGCGCTTCTCGACCTGCCGCGCGGCGCGCCAGACATCGCCGAGCGTGACCCGCGTTCCCTCCAGGGCCTCGAACACCGCTTCGATCTCCGCCACCGGGAAAACCGTGGCGCCCTCGATGTCGACGCCGGTGAGTTGGAAGCGCAAGCCGCCCGATCCGGGCAGCGACGGCGAAGGTGCCGGTGTCGGGACCTGCACTTCGGGAGCCGTACCGGGAGAGGCTTCCGGGCGTTGCCGCTCCAGACGGATGTCCGGCAACGCGGCCGGGGGCACGTTCGGCACACGCTCCTGTCCGCAACCATCTTGCGTCGACAACGCCATCATCGTCCCGACAATCGCCGCCATGCGAGCAACGGCAGTGACCCTGCCGTTGCCCGAAAACCGCGCTCGCTGGTGGCCGACATCCGGTGGCTGCATCGCTATAGTGCGTGTCAACCCTCGACCGCGCGGACTGTAGCCTAATTGTCATATCGTACGCCAAAGCCACGCGGATGCAACCGCCTTCGATTTGCAAGGCATGGATGTGCCGGCAGCACCGTCCACGGGAGAGCGCAGATCAGCCCGGCTGGCGGATCGCCTCGAACTCCAGGACGATCTCGACCTCGTCACCGACCAGGCCGCCCTGCAGCGCGTACGTCATGCCGAATTCGCTACGGCGGATCGTCGTCCGCGCGGAAATGCCCGTCGCCCAGTGCTTGTCGCCGAAGGGGTACTCGCCGCTCTTGTTCCAGGTGACGTCGAGCGTCACCGGGCGGGTGACGCCACGGATGGTCAGGTCCCCCGTGACCGTCCCGGTGCGGGGCCCGGTCTGTTTCGCCGAGGTGCCACGGAACGTGATCTCCGGGTACTTCTCGACCCAGAGAAAATCCTCTTTGCGCAGATGCTCGTCCCGCGCGGTGTGCTGCGTGTCGACACTCGCCGCCTTGATCGTCACGTCGATGTCGGAGACGGACGGCTTGTCCGGGTCGAAGACGAACGTCCCCGTCGCCTCGCGGAACTGGCCCAGCGTGCGGGCGAACCCGACGTGCGAGACGAAGAAGGCGATCGCGATGTGGTTGGGATCGAGCGCGTACCGCTCCGGCGCCGCCGCAGCGGGCCGGGTCGAGAACAGGGCGGCGACCAGCGCGATCGCGACCGGCACGGCCGCAACCCGGCGATATCTGCTCGCCGGAGCAGGGTGACCTCCCTTGCCGGCGATCGTCAGCGAATTCATGGCTACTCTCTCCTCCCCACTGGGCAACGCTGCCCGATACAACGATGGAAATTGGTCGGCTGGGAGCTGAACGCAATCTGCGGCTGCGACGTTAGCTCCATTTCCACCCCCCGAGGGAGAATCGTTTCGGCAGACACCGGGCGGCAGGAGCGATTGAGTGCAGCGGCAACTCGACGATCTCGCCTTCGCACCGCGTCGCTTCACCTGCGCGCCGGCGGTGGCGCTGGCGGAGCGGCTGCTGCGCCTCGCACCGCCGGGCTTGCGCGACGGCAAGGTGCTGTTCACGCCCGGCGGCTCCGAAGCGATTGAGATCGCGCTGAAGCTGGCGCGGGTGGCGACCGGCCGCTTCAAGACCGTGTCGTTCTGGGATGCCTTCCACGGTGCCGGCTTCGGCGCGTCCAGCGTCGGCGGCGAGGCGCTGTTCCGCTCCGGCGGCATCGGCCCGTTGCTGCCCGGCGCCGAGCACGTCCCGCCCTTCGCCTGCTTCCGCTGCCCGTTCGGCTTCCCGCAGCCGAGCGGCCGGCCGGACGTCGCCCTGTGCCGGATGGCGTGCGCCCGCACCCTGGCGTACACGCTGGGCCGCGAGGGTGACGTGGCGGCGCTGGTGGCCGAGCCGATCCGTGCCGTCCCCTACCTGCCGCCGCCGGGCTTCTGGACCGAGGCGCGGGCGGCCTGTGACCGGCACGGCACGCTGCTGATCTTCGACGAGATCCCGACCGGGCTCGGCAAGACCGGGCGGATGTTCGCCTGCGAGCACACGGGCGTCACACCCGACATCCTGGTGCTGGGCAAGGCGCTGGGCGGCGGCATCCTGCCGCTGGCAGCCGTGATCGCGCGCGCCGACCTGGACGTGGCCGAAGGTCTCGCGCTCGGCCACTACACCCACGAGAAGAACCCGGTGCTGGCGGCGGCGGCGCTCACCACCCTGGACGTGATCGAGCAGGACGGGCTGGTCGACCGCGCAGCGAACCTGGGCGAGCACGCGCTGGAAAGGCTCGCGGAGATTGCCCGCGCCCGCCCGCTGATCGGCGAAGTGCGCGGCGCCGGCCTGCTGATCGGCGTCGAGCTGATGGGGCCGGACGGCGGCCCGGCCGACGATGCGGCCGAAGCCGTGCTCTATGCGGCGCTGTCCCGCGGGCTCGCCTTCAAGACGACCATGGGCAACGTACTGACGCTCTCCCCTCCCCTGATCGTCGCCCGCGACGATCTCGACCGGGCGTTCGACATCCTCGCCGAGAGCCTCGACGAGGTAGCAGCGGCGGGGACGTGAGCCGCGCCGCCGCCACCGCGGACGTGGCGATCGTCGGCGGCGGCATTCTCGGTTGCAGCATCGCCTGGCACCTGAAGCGGCGTCGGCCCGAGGCGCGCATCGTCGTGCTGGAGCGGGAGGGTGCGCTGGCGACGCAAGCAACGAGCAAGGCCGCCGCCCTGCTGACGCACGCCCGGTCGAACGCCGCGCGGCTCCGGGGCGCGACCTTTCGCCTTGGGGTCGGGGTCGAGTCCGTTGTCGCCGCGGGCGGCCGGGTCGAGGGCCTGGTGACCAGCGTCGGCACCGCGCACGCCCGGTGGTCGTACTCGCCGCCGGCGCCTGGGCGAACCTTCTCGCAGCCCCGCTCGGTTGCGGCCTTGCGATGGCGCCGGTACGCAGCCAGTACTGGCTGACCGCGGCGGACCCGATCTTTCCGCGCAACCAGCCGGCGGTCATCCTGCCCGACGCACGGGCGTACACCCGGCCCGAGCTGGGCGCCCTGCTGTTCGGGCTGCGCGAGCACGCCTCGGTCAGCCTCGACGCCCGCGAACTTCCACCGGAAATGTCGGGCTATGCGTTCGCCGACGACCCGGACGGTTGGCGCTCGCTGGAAGACGGTGCGCCGGCGCTGCGGATGTTCCTCCCGGCGCTCGATCGCCTCCGCATCCGCAGCTACGTCGTCGGCTGCTCGACCTATACCCCGGACGGCCTGTTCCTCCTGGGCGAGGCCCCTGGCATCACCGGCCTGCTGATGGCCTCGGGCTGTTGCGGTGCCGGGATCGCGGTGTCCGGCGGCCTCGGTGACGCCGTGGCGTCGCTCGCGCTCGGCGAGGAGCCGACCTGCGACATCACGCCCTTCCGCCTCGACCGTTTCGGCGCCGTCGACCCGTTCGCCCCGGCGTTCCGCGCTCGCTGCGGCGACGCCCGTGCCCGCAAGACAGCGGGTTGAGGCGAGGGCTGATATCCACGCCGATAGGCACGCGACATTCGCTGGCCGCCGAAGCCGGGCTCGCTGATCTATGGACTCGCCGGCGGCGAAATCGGAAACTCGCTCGGCGATCCGGCGGCGGGCCTGCTGCCACCGGCGCGTCATCGATATCATGCACGGATGGGTGGCCGAGCGGTTGAAGGCACCGGTCTTGAAAACCGGCGGGCCCGCAAGGGTCCCGTGGGTTCGAATCCCACCCCATCCGCCATCCGAGGAAGCGAGGCGCTCGACCTCCGCGATCGATGCGTCCGGGGCCTGACCGGCCGTCGCCATGCGCCCTCCGCATCCCTGCTGCACCGTCAGATATGTCGATGCGTATATGCGCCGGCGTGTACGATGTCCGCATGACGATCACTGCAGACATCCTTGTTCAGGCGCTCGCCGACGGCACGCGGTTGCGGGCGCTGGTTTTGCTGAGGGGCGAAGACTCGCTCTGCGTTTGCGAGCTGACGGCGGCACTGGATGTTTCGCAGCCGAAGATGTCGCGGCATCTGGCGGCGCTGCGTGCGCTCGACATCGTCGAGGACGCGCGGATCGCCAATCGGGTGTTCTATCGCCTGCATCCGGACCTGCCCGACTGGGCGCGCGGTGTGGTCGATCGGCTTGCAGAGGGCACCGCGGCGACGCCGGACTTCGCCACCGTCCAGCGCCGTCTCCGCGAGTTCCCCAACCGGCCACGGCAGCGCGCGTCGTTCCGCTGCGGCGGCGGCGACCTCGATCGAGTTCGGCGGGGGATCGGCCATGCCATTTGAATGGCGGACCGACGGCCGCATCCTGCTGCTGCTGACGTCGGCGTTCCTTGCGGCCCTGTGGGTTCCGTTCGACGCGCCCCGCTTCGAGAACGCCCTGCACGAGGCGTTCGCCCTGCTGCAATGGTATGCGCGCGAGCATGTGGTCTCCTGCCTGCTGCCGGCGCTGCTGATCGCGGGTGCGATCGCCGTCTTCATCAGCCAGGGCGCGGTCATCCGCCTGCTCGGCGCCGGCGCCGACAAGGGGGTGGCGTACGGCATCGCGTCCGTCTCCGGCACCATCCTCGCCGTCTGTTCGTGCACCGTGCTGCCGCTGTTCGGCGGCCTCTACCGGCGCGGTGCCGGCCTCGGCCCGGCCATCGCCTTTCTCTATTCCGGGCCGGCGATCAACATTCTCGCCATCGTGCTGACGGCGAAGGTGTTGGGCTTCGAGCTGGGAGCGGCGCGGGCGATCGGCGCGGTGGCGTTCTCGGTGGTCATCGGCCTCGTCATGGCGCTGCTCTATCGCCGCGAGGAGCGGGAGCGCAACGCTTCGGCCGCCGGCGGTGCGATGGTGCTTCCGGAAGACGGATATTCCTTCCCGACCGGCGCTGTCGCCGCGCTGTTCGCGCTGATGATCATCTTTCTCGTCTTCGCCAACTGGGCGCCGGCGGACCCTGGGGACAGCGCCGTCTGGCACGCCGTCCATCAATGGAAATGGCCACTGGCCGGGCTGAGCGCCGGCGGTGCGGCGGTGGTGCTGGTGCTCGGCCTCGGGTTCTCCTGGTGGCGCATCGCCCTGGTCGCGGCGCTGGTCGCCGTCGCGGCGATCGTGGGGCCTGAGCAGCCACAGTTCGCCATCGCCTCCGGCGTCGTCGGTCTTTGCGTCGTCGCGGCGCTGCGGCCCGGCGCCGGCCGGGACTGGTTCGAACAGACCTGGGGCTTCGCCAAGCTGATTCTGCCGCTGTTGCTCGTGGGCGTGCTCGTCGCGGGCTTCCTCCTGGGCCAGCCCGGCCGCGAGGGATTGATTCCGTCGTCATGGGTGGCGGCGGCGGTCGGCGGCAACTCGCTCGCCTCGAACGCCACCGCCTCGATCGCCGGCGCCTTCATGTACTTCGCGACGCTGACGGAGATCCCGATCACCCAGGCGCTGCTGGGCGCCGGCATGGGCAAGGGGCCGGCACTGGCGCTGCTGCTGGCAGGCCCGGCGCTGTCGCTGCCCAGCATGCTGGTGATCCGGGAGTTTCTCGGTACCGAGAAGACGTGCGTCTACGTGTCCCTGGTGATCGTCATGGCGACGATCAGCGGCATGGTCTACGGCACCTACTGGGGTTGAGGAGCGCGCGATGGTCGACATCAAAGTTCTCGGTTCCGGCTGCGCCAAGTGCGTCAAGCTGGCGGAAAATGCCGAAGCGGCGGCGACGGGGCTGGGCGTGGCGTACACCCTCGGCAAGGTGACCGACCGCGACCAGATCATCGATGCGGGCGTGATGATGACGCCGGCGCTGATGATCGATGGCAAGATCAAGTCCTCGGGCAAGGTGCTGACGCCCGAGCAGATCAAGGCGCTGCTGACCTAGCCGCCATCATGCACCGCGCTGACGTTGATCTTCCCTGGACACCGGGTTATGCGGCCTGAGCCTCCCTCTGCTCGGAAGTGCGGTAGCCGAGGGCGGAGTGGAGCCGCTGACGGTTGTAGTAGGTTTCGATGTAGGCGAACAGGTCGCGGCGCGCGGCCTCGCGGGGGGTGTAGCGGGTGTGGTGGACGAGTTCGGTTTTCAGG
>Ga0209573_1000654_pt1 | contig 67498 bp, 60 predicted proteins | sample TNRBio252014_DNA_FD_185870 | JGI IMG/M metagenome (GOLD analysis project Ga0209573, IMG submission 185870) | Wastewater treatment Type I Accumulibacter community from EBPR Bioreactor in Madison, WI, USA - TNR Reactor_6/25/2014_ DNA (SPAdes)... | ecosystem: Engineered > Bioreactor > EBPR >...
CGGCCTGATTCCGGGCGGCGCTGGCAAGCTGGTTAGCTTGCCCGGCGTTCTCGGCGCTTTGCTTGACTGTGGAAGTCAGCTCTTCCATCGAGGAGGCGGTTTCTTCCAGCGCGCTGGCCTGCTCTTCGGTGCGCTGGGCGAGATCGGCGCTGCCCTGGGCGATTTCGGCGGCGGCGGAATTCACCTGCGCGGTGGCTTGTGTAACCTTGCCCACCATGTCTTTCAACTGCCCGGCCATGTCGCGCATGGCGGCGTAGATGCCGGTCTCGTTGCCGGTGTTCTCGAATCGCGCCGTCAAATCCCCTTGGGCGATCTGCTGGGTCAGCGCCGCCATCTCGGCCGGCTCGCCGCCGATGGGCCGGCGGATGACTCGCACCAGCAGCCAGGCCAGCGCGACGCCCAGCAGCACCGCTCCCACGGATAGCCACGTCACGACCGAAACGGCCAACTCGTTCGCCTGCTGCACTTTGGGTCCCAGAGCGTCCTGATCCGTTTTGTAGGACGCCTTGAGGTCGTCCACGGCCTTGGTCATCTCCGGCCCGATTTTATCCAATATGCTGCTGCTCAATTCGTCTGCCTTATCCGTGGCCTCGGGTAGAGCGGGCAACAATTTGGCGTAAGCGTCGTGTTGCTTGTCGAACTGTTCCAGCAGGGTTGGATAGGCCCCCTTGGCGCCCGCTTCGAGTTCGTCGAACGCGGCATCCACTTTGGCGATCATCGCCTCCTGGGCCTTCTCGTAATCCTGGTGATCGCGCGTCGAGATGTACCTCAGAGCGAGATAGTGTCCATCCATGAACTGCGTCTGCAACTTGCCCGCCAGCGTCGCCACGCTCGCGTTGCCATCCTTGGAAGCGGCATCCAGAATGCCGATCACGGTGCCCTGGACGCTCGTACCGATTTCGACCAAGCCCTTGGCCGTCTCGCTCCTCTTTTTCTCCAGAGCCACCACTTGGCCGAACATCTCGTCGTATTGTTTGATCTGCTCGTCGAGAAAGGCCACCAGCTTGGCGCGCTCCGGGGCCTTGACGCTTTCCTTCAGGGTTTTGAGACTGTTGGTCACCTCGCCGAAGTGCTCGCGATACGCTTCCACGCTCTTGTCGTCGTGCTTGAGCATGAAACCCCGAAAAGCGAGCCGCATATCCAGCGTATTTTCCTGAAAGTCGGCGATTTCGTTGGATCGAAGCGCCAGTCGGCGGTATTCGGTAAAATGCTCGAATGCGCCCGTCAGTCCCCAATAAGCGGTTCCCGCGACGATGACCAACAGCGCGATCACGGTCGTAAAACCGAAGTTAAGTTGAGTGCGAAGCTTGAGGTTTTTGAACATAACTTACTTATTCACCATGGTTTTTTTCATCGAGTGACAGGCGGCGCTTTTCCGCCTCACTATAATGAAGAAACAGACAACTGGGGCGACCGTCGTGCGTGCAGCCGAGGAACCCGTCCGCGCCCACGCTCAAACCAGCCTTAACCTCAGTTTAAGCGGGATTTGTAACCCCAGAATTGGGCGAATGTAATTTTTTGTAAACCGGCCCGAGGATCGGTCAGTCGATCACCACAGGGGTGGTGAATTTGTAGCCCTCCCCACGAACGGCTTTGATCAAGGTAGGCCGTGCGGGATCAGGCTCGATCTTTTTGCGCAGTTTGGCGATCAGTACGTCGATGCTGCGATCCAGGGGGTTCCAGTCGCGGCCGGCGATTCGGTCCATCAGCGCGTCGCGAGACAGGACGCGGTGGGGATGCAAAACAAAAGTTTCCAGCAGGCGAAATTCGTAGCTGGTCAGGAACACACTTTCGCCGGTCGGGGAGTACAGCTCATGGCGGGCCAGATCGAGCCGCCAGCCCTCGCTGAATCGGGCAATACCGCTCGATCCCGAGGATGCCGGGCGGGGTGTCCGGTGGCGCCGCAGGAGGCTGCGGATGCGGGCCAACAGCTCCCGTTCCTCGAAGGGCTTGGTCATGTAATCATCCGCCCCCAACTCCAGTCCCACCACTTTGTCCACCGTTTCGGACCGGCCCGTCAGCATAATGATGGGGATAGTGGATTGAGACCGGATTTCGCGGGCGAAGGCGAAGCCGTCCTCGCCGGGCAATCCGACATCCAGGACGACCAGATCTGGCGGCAGGCAGGATAGTTGTTCCCGCGCTTCGCTTGTGCGGGTGGCGGTGCGAACCGCGTAGCCTTCGCGCTGCAAGTAATGGCCGACCAGCCGCAGTATTCGCGGGTCGTCATCGATGACCAGAATCGAATCGGTATCGCTCATGGTCTCTTTATACCAATTCCCGGTAAGTTTTATATTTCCCATGTAGGGCGGGTTAGCGCAGCGTAACCCGCCGAAACCGCAGCCGAATCGGCGGGTTACGGGCTGACGCCCTAACCCGCCCTACAATTTTGTATCATAGAATCTATTGAGAAACGGTATTATTTATCAACTCACGTTTAACACGCTGGCGGCAACCGGTTGAGATCAGGCAGCGGCGCTCCGTTTCGGCGGCGCCAGCGGGCGATTTCCTGAATGTTTTTTGAAAGCTTAGCGAAAGTGCTTCAAAATAACATCATTGCGGCGACTGCAAATTGCGTCGTCGCCAACCGGGCAAACCCGGAAACCGTCCAATGCCGGTTGGGATGAAGCCCAGGAGGCCGAATGGTGTTTGGGCTGGAGCCTCAGCCACTCTCCTGAAGTCGAATGATGACTCCCTTATCGAACCCGCTCACCGCCGACCCGATCACGAGCATCCTCTTCTGGATCGATCCGGAAGGTCGGATGCTCGACGCCAGCGATGGAGCGCGCCGCGCGCTCGGCTACGACCCGGTGCGCGCGCAACTCCCCACCCCATTGCGGTCGGCGTTTTATTTGGATGTGGACGCGACGACCTTCTCGATCAGGGACGCCGGCGGTCGCATCACTCACGTCGGCTCGTATCACCTCGACGTTACGAACCTTAAAGTCGCTGACACCAAGTTGCGCTATCACTTGGGTTCGGAACAGGCGCTGGCCGAAACTTCGGCGCTGATGATCCAGCTCCAGGATGCGCAAACTCTGCAACACATCGAATCCGACCGAACCCTGCGCGACAACGCGCGGTATCTGGAAAACCTCGATCGGATTTCACGCATCCTCGCGCGACCGGAACGCGACGCCGATCTCCTGGCCGAGGCTGTTGATCGACGCTGGACCGACGCGGAGCAGCGGCTGTTCCAGGCCATCGCCGAGCGGGCGAGCGACGCCCTGTCCGGCCATCTGCTGCTCCAGCAACTCCAGGAAAGCGAGCAGCGCTTCGCCAAGGCTTTTCGCTGCAATCCGGTGGCGATGGCGATCTCCGAAGTCGAGACCGGTCGGTTCCTCGACATCAACGAGCAGTGGCAACAGTTGCTGGGCTACACTCGCGAAGAGTCCATCGGCCATAGCTCGACGGAACTCCACCTCTGGGCCGACCCCGGAACGCGCGAACGGCTCATCAAGCAGCTTCGCGCGAGCGGGTTCATCCGAGAAGCGCTGGTGCGTTTCCAGACCAAAGCTGGCGACATCCGGGAAACGCTGTGGTCGGCGGAAACAATCCATCTCGGCGATCAGGCCACCCTGCTATCCACTGTCTTTGACATCACCGAGCACCAACAAACGGAGGCGAGGTTGCGTGAAACCTTGGCGCACCTGGAACGGGAAACGCGGGCTCGGCAGGAGCGGGAGGCGGAGCTGGCGCAGGCGCGGAAGCTGGAAGCGATCGGGCGGCTCACCGGCGGGATCGCCCACGACTTCAACAACCTGCTGACCGTGATTAAGGGCAATCTCGAAATTCTTCGGGAGCGGGATGATGCGGGAATGGACCCCGATTTCGCCCTGTTCGTCGAAGACGCTTTGTCGGCGACGCGCCAGGGCGTCGAGCTGACGGCTGGCCTGCTGGCGTTCTCCCGCCAGCAACCCTTGCGGCTGCAACGCACTCGGGTGAACAGGCTCGTGCAGGGCCTCGAACGCTTGTTGTATCGAGTGCTGGGGCCAACCACCCGCCTGCTGGCGGAGATTGATCCCGCGATTCCCGACGTTGTGACCGATGCCGGGCAATTGCAGGCGGCGCTCTTGAACCTGGTGCTCAACGCGCAAGACGCCATGCCGGAGGGCGGAACTCTCATCGTGCGCACCGCAGCCATCGACATCCCGTCCGGCACGCCGCCGGAGGTTGACTTGTCACCAGGCCGATACGTGGTTGTGACCGTGGTCGATTCGGGCATCGGCATGGACGCTGACACCCTGGCGCGCGCCTGTGAGCCCTTTTTCACCACCAAGTCCTTCGGCAAGGGGACCGGCCTGGGTTTGGCCACCGTGCATGGCTTCGCCGCCCAATCCGGCGGTGGGATCGCCATCCGCAGCCAACCAGGCCAGGGCACGACGGTCCGCCTGTTCCTTCCCGCCCTGGCGCCGTCCATTGAGCAGACGGTGCGGGAAAACTACGGGGTGCTCCCCTTACTTCCACCCCTCGCCCCGGCCGAGCGCACGGTGGTCATCCTGGTGGTCGAGGATGAGGCCCGGGTGCGACGGCTGGCTTGCCGCTACCTGCGCGATCTCGGCTATTCGGTGCTGGAGGCCGCCGATGCCGAGGAGGCCATCGCGATTTTGGAAACCGAACCCGACATACAAATGGTGTTCAGCGACATCGTCATGCCGGGCGATCTGGACGGCTTCGGTCTGGCGAACTGGATTGCGGCGCACCGTCCCGCAGTGAAGCGCCTGCTGGCGACCGGTCACCACGAGCGGGCTTCTGACGCGACAGCCGGCAATGCGCCACCGCTCCCGGTGCTGCGCAAACCCTATTCCAAGGAGCAGTTGGCGCATCAGATCCGACAGCAGCTCGACGAGCGCATCGGCTGAGAAACCGGCAATATTGCTCTTGGTTAAAATCGATTTTTGCCGATGGGCAAGCCCCAGCCTCAGTTACAAAACTTTACATTCGGTTAATTATCCTCTCACAAAATCGGGTTAAGCTAAGAGACTGTCGAAAAACCCCGAATTGATTTTTAAGCAAAATTCCCTGGGTGCGATTTTTTGCCGGTAACCCCTGACGATGGCTCGGACGGTTATCGGCCATCTGGCCGGACGATCCATCGACTCGTGAAATCATGTAAAATCGGAAAAACCAATGGATTCCAGCCCGTCGATTTCAATCGGAACGCCACGAAAGAGAGACACGGAAATGCAACGCTATACCCTCACCGAATACCGGGACGCCTCCCCCGCCACGCGGGAGGTGTACGACGATTTCATGCGCGCCACCGGGGCTACCGAAGTGCCGGTTTGGCTTAAAAGTCTGGGACACAGCGCGGCGCTGACGCGCGCCTACTGGGAGCGGGCCAAGGGCACCTTGTTCAGCGGCAGCCTGCCCCTCCCCTTGAAGGAAATGATCGTTTTCGTCGTTTCCGCCAAGCACGGCGCGCGGTATTGCTCCGCCTGCCACGCCCAAAACGTGCTGAGCCTGGACAAGACTCTTGAGTTTCAAGATCTGCAATGCGTCGTGAAGTCCGACACCGCCAAGGATCTGCCCGCTTACTACCAGGCCGTCGTCAACTTCGCGATCAAGGTCGTCGAAGACGCCAATGGGCTCACCGACGAAGACTTCGAAGAATTGATGGACGAAGGTTTCGGCAAGGAAGAGATTTGCGAAGTCATCGCGGTGATTGACCTGGCCAGCATGTTCAACGTCTACACGAGCTCGCTACGGCTGGACCTGGACCCGCATTATCGCGCCATCCTCTAAGCCAAGTTCCGACTGGCGCGCTCCCATCCGATATGGCGCTTGAATCGCAGCGGGCCGAGTATCTCACCCAGCAACTGGTGCGATACGAAGCGCTGTTCGCATTGCTCGACGACATCCAGACGCTCGACGATATCGAAGCGATCGCGCGGTGCATCGCCATGCGGTGGAAGTACTTCGCCAATGTGACGAACTGGCGCTTGGCGACGCCGAATAGCAGTGGCTTTCAGGTGATCGACGGCTTTCGGGGCGAGGCGCGTATCGCCGATGTACCGGCGTTGTCGCTTTGGGACGAGCATCACTGGAAATTGCGGCTTCCGCGCCTGATTCGCGCAGCCGATCCCTGGGAAGGGCCAGCGCCTCCCGAACATCTGACCGGCAAAGCCATCACCGAAATCGAGGTGCTGCCGTTCGCGCGCATGGGCCGCTGCATCGGCGTGTTGAGCGTGGCGGCGCGCCATCAACCGTTCAGCGAGCTGGACAACAAATTCATCCGCATCTTCGGCGGCCACTTCGCGGATCGCGTCTCCGACATCCTGCTGCGCCGGCAAGCCACCGAAGCCCTGGTCGACAAAGCCACGCGCGATGCGTTGACCGGCCTCTTAAATCGGGGCGCCATCATCGATCGATTAGGTAGCCAGCTCGAACTGTCCAACCGCTACGGTAAGCCGCTGAGCATCATCCTCGCCGACATCGATTTCTTCAAGATCATCAACGACAGCCATGGCCACTTGGCTGGGGATGAAGTGCTGCGCGCGGTATCCCGTCGCCTGCGAGCACAGACGTTCTCAGGCGACAGCTTGGGGCGTTACGGAGGCGAAGAATTTCTTTTCGTGCTCTATCCCTGTGGCGCGGAAGCGGTCGTAAAAGCGGCCGAACGGTTTCGCCACGCCATCGCGGAGTCTCCGATTGCGATTGATGGCGATGCGCCCAAGAACCTCCAGGTCACGATCAGCCTCGGCGCATCCAGCACGTCAGGACAAGAGGATGTCCGGATAGAGGCTTTGCTGAAACAGGCCGACGACGCGCTCTACCGTTCCAAGGCGAGCGGGCGCAATCGCGTGACGGCGAGCAACGACCGTGCGGTCGAATACGGTGGCGGCGCCGGATAAGCGCCCGCCATGCTCTGGCGGCGCCAAAGCCATGAGGCCAACTGCAGGTAGAAAAACGCCCGAAGCACCACCACGGGAGAATTGGGGTTTTGTCGCTGGGCAAAATTATCGGCCCGCGTGTCGCAACCGCACCGGGAGCGCCCCAACAGCGGTGGTCGTGCGGTGTCCCGCGCTTTGTTCGGTTACATTTGTTTACAATCAATCAATCAACTCCTTACAAACCCGCTTTAGCATCGCTTTCCAAGTCGAGGCCGAAAGGCCGGATCGATGATAGGAAACACGGATTTCGAGAGGCGGACTTGATGCGGCACTCACGCGAGCGACCCTTGATTATGGCGGACGATGCTGACAGCCAGCGCGAGCGGGCCAGCGCCACTGCCGTCCAGAACCTCGAAATGGAGGGCTGGCTACGCAAAGCCCTGGAACGACGGGAACTGGCGCTGCATTACCAGCCACAAGTAGAACTGGATAGCGGCCGGATCGTGGGGGTCGAGGCCTTGCTGCGCTGGCAGCATTCGATCCTGGGGAAAGCGTCGCCCGCTGAACTCATCCCGCTGGCCGAGAGGGCCGGCTTGATCAGCCTCCTCGGGGAGTGGATGATTCGGGTCGCCTGTACCCAGGTCCAAAGCTGGCGGAACCTTGGCTTGCCACTGTTGCGCGTGGCGGTCAACCTGCCATCGCGCCAGTTCGTCGACGCCGAACTGGCCAAGGTGATTGCCCAGATTCTTCGAGAAACCAAGTTGCGGCCGGATTTCCTGGAACTGGAGATCACCGAAAGCCTGCTCGTGAAAGAGGAGGTCATTGACACCTTGCGCGCCTTGAAACGGCTGGGTGTCCGTCTGGCGATCAACGATTTTGGCGCCGATTACGCTAACCTTCGTCATTGGCGCCAGGTTTCCCTCGACCGTCTTAAGATCGACCGATCCTTCGTGCGCGAGATCGGCGAGGAAACCGACGAGCAGCCCATCGCGGCGGCGATCATCGCTATGGCGCGCAGTTTGCGGCTGGGCGTGATCGCCGATGGCGTCGAGACCGCCATGCAGTTCGCTTTCTTGCGGTCGTTGCGCTGCGACGAGATACAGGGCGATTGGTTCGGTCCACCGCGCCCCGCCGAGCAGTTCGCTGCGCTGCTCGGCAATTATCGAAAGTCACGGCATTTTCAATAGATCTCGACCGGAGAAACAACATGATGACCCCGAGAACCACAAACTGGGCTTCAATCGTCGAACCGGACCGAACGGCTGCACGACGACGATCCGCTCCGCGAGCGGGCGCGCTGATCCGGGCCTGGGCGATCATCGTCCTGGGCATCGCCGCCTTGCTGGGTTGCCAGCCGCCGGAGCCGATTCGCATCGGCTTCGTAGGCGGCACCTCGGGACGGGTGGCCGATCTCGGCATTGCCGGGCGCGACGCCGTCCTGCTGGCCGTCGAACTCCGCAATCAGGCAGGTGGGGTGGCCGGGCGCAAGGTGGAACTCCTGATCCGGGACGACGAGCAGAAACCGGAGGTCGCCCAGCGCGTGGTGCGTGAACTGATCGATCAAGGCGTCGTCGCCATCGTTGGTCCCATGACCAGCGCCATGGCGATCGCTGTGGCGCCCATCGCCGACGAGGCCCAGGTTTTGCTGATGAGCCCCACCGCCACAAGCGACGACCTCACCGGGCTGGATGACTACTTCTTCCGGGTCAACGCCTCCACCCTGGATAACGCCAGCCGGATCGCGCGCTACCACGTCGGTCAGAACGCCACGCGACGCTTGGCGGTGGCCTACGACCTGCGCAACAAGTCCTACACGGAAAGCTGGCTCAACAGCTTCCGCGCTGCCTATGTCCAGGGCGGGGGCGAGGTCGTCAAGGTGCTCGGCTTCGAGGGAGGCGGCGAGACGGCTCTGCTGCAAGTGGCGCAAGATCTGCTGGCGGCGCAGGCCGACGGCGTGTTGATCGTCGCCAATTCCGTCGATACGGCGCTGCTGAGCCAGCAAATCCGCAAGCTGGATCGCCACGCGCCCATTATCACCTCTGAATGGGCGGCCACCGAGCGGCTGATCGAACTCGGCGGCAAGGCGGTGGAGGGCGTGATCGTGGCGCAAAACTTCGACCGCAACAGCGCCGCGCCGCGCTACCGGGCCTTTTACCAGGCTTACCGCGACCGGTTTCACCGCGAACCCGGTTTCGGCGGCGTCATCGCCTTCGACGCCGCCAACGTGGTGCTCGACGCGCTGGCCCAGCAGCAGGCGGGGCGGAACGTCAAGGAAACCGTGCTGGCGATGCGCCGCTTCGAGGGCGTCCAGGAACCGATCGTTTTCAACGAGTTCGGCGAAGTGAAGCGGAGTCTTTACATCACGGTGGTGCGCGATGGCCAATTCGTGATGGTCGAGTAAAGGCATGTCCTCCGCCCGACCCCTGCGGCTGTGGCTGGCGCCGAGAATCGCGCTGGCGGGATTAGCGCCGCTGGCGGTGGTGGCCGCCCTCGTCCTGGGGGTGCTGCTGCCGCAACTGCGTGCGGACCTCGAAATCCGCTATCAGACCCTGGCCCGCGCCATCGCCGGCCAAATCGAGATTCACCTGCTTGGCGCGGGGCGCGAGTTGCGCGCCATCGCGCAAGACCTCCGCGACCGAGGCGATCAACCGCCCGCTTTCTGGTTCGGTCCGCTGGACGCGCACGCCGGGACGGGCGACGTGTTCGCGGCGATTTACATCACCGATCCGGGCGATTCGGTGTACGCCGTCGGGCTACCCCAGGCGGAGCGCGGCCAGCGCGGCGACCTGCTCGCACTCGATCTTTCCAAGTGGACCGTCCTGCGCGCGGCGCGCGAGCGGAACGAGGCCGTGTGGTCGGAAACTTTCCTGTCCGCTGTGACCGGCCGGCTCGCCGTGACCTTGGCGATTCCGGTGGTCGAGCACACGCTCGTCGGCGAGATCGCCATCGACCGGCTTTCGGAATTCATCGGTCGTTCGCCCGCCGAATCGGGGATGGTGACGATGATCCTCGACCGCCGAGGCCAGATCATCGCCCATTCCCAATCCGCCCTGAGTGGCCAGCAGATCGGCCTTAGTCATCTGCCCATCGTCCGCGATGCCCTGGAAGGGCGTTTCGCAACCCGTAGCTTCGAGTGGGACGGCGAGCCGTTCGTCGGCGCCCCGATTGGCGTTCCGCAACTCGGCTGGATCGTCCTGGTCGCGCAACCCCACAGCGAGGCGTTCCGACCATTTTTGTCCACCTTGTGGGTGCTAGCCGCCGGCGCGCTGTTGGCCTTGCTGTTGGCGATCCTCGTCGCGTGGGCATTGGCTCGCGGCTTCGCGCGGCGCATCAGTCGCTACACCGAACAAGCCCATGCCATCGCCGAAGGTGATTACGACCAACCGTGGCCGGTTTCCCGAATTCGGGAGTTCGACCGCCTGGCGGACGATCTTGATCGGATGTCGCTCGCCATTCGCCAGCGCGAGCGGGACCTGGCGACCAGCGAGGCGCGTTTTCGGTCCGTGATCAGCAATGCCCCAGTGGTCCTCTTCCAGTTCGACGAGCACGGTATTTTTACCTTCAGCGAAGGCAAGGGGTTGGCGGGCATCGGGTTGGCGGCCGACGAAGCGGTCGGTCAGTCCGTATTCGAGCTTTACCGCGACTATCCCGAGGTCTGCGACTATGCCCGCCGCGCCATCGGCGGCGAGGCATTTCAATGTACCCCGAGAATGGGGGATATCTTTTTCGACATTTCCTACAATTCTGTGCGGGACCGCGATGGCCATATCCAGGTAACGGGTGTAGCGATGGACACCACCGAGCGCCAGCGGGCGGAGGAGGCGCTACGGCAAGCGAACCTGGTGGTGGAAAACAGTCCGGTGATGCTGTTCCGCTGGAAAGCCGAGGACGGTTGGCCGGTGGCATTCGTCTCCCACAACGTCAAACAGCTCGGTTATCTCCCCGAGGAACTGCTCGATGGATCGTTTCGCTTTGCTTCGCTGGTATATCCCGAGGATTTGGGACGAATCGGCCATGAGATACGAGGATACACCGAGCGTGGCATGGACCATTTTCAGCAGGAATATCGGATCGTCGCCAAGGATGGCGCCGTGCGCTGGGTCGATGACCGGACCGGTGTTGAGCGAAATTCGCGGGGAGAGATCACGCATTACCAGGGTATCGTCATCGACATCACCGAGCGCAAACGAGCGGAAGAAGCGCTACGGCTCGCGCAGCTTTGCATCCTGTGGTCTGCGGACGCCGTGTTCTGGATCACGCCGGACGGGCGCTTCATCAACGTCAACGAGCAGGCTTGCGATTCCCTCGGCTACGCGCGCGACGAACTGCTGTCCATGTCGGTTTGGGACATCGACCCGGATTTTTCCCCGCAAAGGTGGTCGCCGCACTGGGAGCGAACCCGACAGTTGAGAAAGCGCCGCTTCGAAACCCGGCATCGGCGGAAAGATGGCGCGATTTTCCCCGTGGAGATCACGGCCAACTACATCGAATACGAAGACCAGGAATACGATTTCGCCTTCGTCCGCGACATCACCGACCGCAAGCGGGCGGAAGAAGCGCTCCACCACAGCAACCGGCAGCTTCGGATGCTCAGCGACTGCAACCAGGCGCTGATTCGCATCACCGACGAAATGGAGTTGCTGACCACGATCTGCACGATCACCGTGCGGGAGGGGGGTTACCGAATGGCCTGGGTGGGTTATGCGGAACACGATGCTTCCAAAACGATACGGCCGATGGCGCACGCCGGATTCGAAGAAGGCTATCTGCAAAACCTAAACATCACCTGGGCGGACGATGAACGCGGTATCGGGCCTATGGGCGCCGCCATTCGCACCGAGCGCCCCTGCCTCGTTCGGCACATTGCCAGCGACTCGCGGTTCGCGCCTTGGCGGGCGGAAGCGGCCAAGCGCGGCTATGCGGCCGCGTGCGCTCTGCCGTTGGCGGCCAGCGACCAGATCTTCGGAGCCTTGGGCATTTACTCGTCGGCGTCGGATGCGTTCGACGCCGAGGAAATTAACCTCTTAAGCGAACTCGCCAGCGATCTCGCGTTCGGCATCGCCGTGCTGCGCACGCAGGCCGAGCGCAAGCGGGCCGCTCAAGCACTCCGGGAAAGCGAATTTTTCCTCAGAAAATCGCAAGAGGTGGGAGACCTCGGTTCCTACTATTTGGACGCACGGGCGGGCGCATGGATCAGCTCAGAGAGGCTGGACCAGATATTGGGTATTGATGGCGCCTTCCCGAAAACCGTGGACGGCTGGATCGAAGTGATTCATCCAGACGACCGGGAGGAGATGCTCCAATACCTGACCGACCACGTCCTGGTAAAGCATAATAAGTTCGATAAGGAATACCGCATCATCCGACACAATGACGGCCAAGAACGCTGGGTCCACGGCTTGGGCGAACTCGAATTCGATGAGAGCGGTATTCCCATCAAGATGATTGGCACCATCCAAGACATCACCGAGCGCAAGCGGGCGGAGGAGCTTCTGCAAGCGAGTACAGAGCGTTTGCAGTTGGCATTGCAGGCAGCGCTTATGGGCACATGGGAATGGAACATTATGGATAACCATGTAGTCTGGTCCACAGAAACTCAGAATATTTTTGGCGTCGGTGTTGATGGGTTTAGGGAAACCTACCAAGCGTATCTTGGTTTTGTTGCTCCCGAGACCCGTGAGGCAGTGGATGACAGGGTCAAGCAGTTTCTCAATAGCGCGCGCGTGTCGGGCACCATTCAATACGAACACGAAATCATCCGAGGTGATGGTAAGACCGGCTGGGTCGAGGTACGGGGTACCTTGTCCCTGAACGAGCAGAACCGCCCAGTTCGCATGACTGGAATCTGCGCCGACATCACCGAGCGCAAGCGGGCGGAGGCGGAGCTGGCGCGTCACCGCGAGCACCTGGAGGAATTGGTCACCGAGCGCACCGCCGAGCTGCGCCAGGCCATGAACCAACTGGTGCAGTCGGAGAAGCTGGCCGCCCTGGGCCAACTGGTGGCCGGCGTCGCCCACGAGCTCAACACCCCGCTGGGCAACGCCCGGGTGATCGCCAGCAGCTTGGGCGAAGAAGTACGCACGTTCGCCGCCGCCGTGGAGTCTGGCGCCCTGCGTCGCTCTCAGGTGGAGGCGTTCGTGGGCCGGAGCCGCGAGGCGGTCGGGATCCTGGAGCGCAACGCCGCCCGCGCCGCCGACCTGATTGCCCACTTCAAGCAGGTGGCGGTGGACCAGACCAGCATGCGCCGCCGCCGCTTCGACCTGCGCCAGACCATCGAGGAGTTGCTCGCCACCCTGCAACCCCAGTTCAAGCGCACCGCTCATCGGGTCGAGCTGGATATCCCGCCCGATATCACGCTGGACAGCTACCCGGGCCCGCTGGAGCAGGTCATCGTCAATTTAATCTCTAATTCGCTGACGCATGGCTTCGCCGGGATGGAGGCCGGCGTCATCCGCATTCACGCCGCGCCGCTCGACGCCGATCGCGTCCAACTCGACTACGCAGACGACGGCGCCGGCATCCCGGAACCGATACTGAAACGCATCTTCGAGCCGTTTTTCACTACTCAATTAGGTAAAGGCGGTAGTGGCCTGGGTTTATATATTGTCTACAATTTAATCACCGGGGTGCTCGGCGGGACGATTCGGGCGGATAGTTCCCTCGGTAGCGGCAGCACCTTCGAACTCGTCCTGCCGGCGGTCGCACTAGACCCCCGGCCCCACGCAACCGACGAGACAACCCCATGACTCCCCCTATCGAACCCGTCCCTCACCGATCTGACCTCGAACGTGTTCCGGATTGGCCCGGAGGTCGCGTTCGCTATGTCGATGACCAAGCCGCCGTCTTTCGGTTTGCTACCGGGAGGAGTGGCTGAGCATGGCCGCGCAAGCCAACCGCCATACGCGATTATCCGAGATAAAACGTGATGAATGGGCCGAATGATCGCGATCTGTTGCCCGTAGAAAAAGTCGAGCCAATTCGGGAGAGAATTTCAAGAGTCATGGACAAACTGAGAAAAATACCAATCTCCAGGAATTCAATATATGGCTTTCTGTTGCTGAGCGGGATCATCGTTGTGCTGTTGCTTTTAACTAAGCCATTCCAGGAACAGGGGCTGGATTATCTGACGGAAGCAGAAAGGGCATGGCTGGGAGAAAATAGCGAGAAGATTGAGGTTTTGTTCGGAGGCGAAGCACCTTCTGAAGCTTACCATGACGAAAACGGGAAATATGTGGGTTTTCTCGTCGATTTCTTGCATGAAATCGAACGACATTTGGGCGTATCGTTCAAGGTGCGCAAATTTTCCACTTGGGAAGAATTGATGGCTTACTCCCGAAGCCAGCGAGACTTTATCATCGTCGGGATCGCGCAGACCGAAGAGCGCAGGCGCTACTTATCGTTTACCAACCCATTGGTCAAAATCCCCTATGTCATTATCACCAAGAGAGCAAATGCCAACGTCGCGCTAACCGATCTGGAACAGGCAAACGTATGCACCGTAAAGGGCTATGCGGTTAATGACTATATTCATCAGTTTTTTCCGCAGATCACACCCCGCCCAGTGATAGACGATTTGCAGGGGTTGCGGAGCGTGGCGACGGGCGACTGTGATGCCTTCGTGGCGGACCAGGCTATCGCGACGTTTTTGATCGAACAACAGGGTTTGGCCAATCTGAAAATCAGTGGGGAAAGCGGCTATCTCAACCGGTTGGGCATTGCCGTTTCGATACACGATGTCGTATTGCACGAAATTTTGGACAAAACGGTAGATCGAATTTCACCCAACCGACAACGAGAGATTTATAGCCAGTGGGTATCGATAGGCGCCGTCCTCTCCAATTCCATGCGAGCAGGCTTGGCATTCGGAGCGATCACCGTTATTGGCATCGTGGCCATCTTATGGCTCTGGTCAATATCGCTGAGAGCCACGGTGCGAAAACAAACGGCGCAGATCCGACACGATCTGAATAAGATCCAGGCGACTGAAGAAGCGCTACGCGAAAAATCGGAAGAGCTTGAGAAATTCTTTAGCAACTCCCTGGATTTACTGGCCATAGCTGATACGGACGGCCATTTCCGTCGCCTGAACCGGGAATGGGAAAAAGCGCTGGGCTATCCTCTGGACGAGCTGGAAGGCCGGCGCTTTCTGGATTTTGTTCACCCCGAAGATATGGCGGCCACCCTCGCAGCGATCGGCGACCTTGACGCGCAACAAGCCGTGTTAAACTTCACCAACCGCTATCGCCACCGGGATGGCGCTTACCGTTGGATCGAATGGCGCTCCATTCCCGCCGGAAAATACGTCTACGCCGCCGCTCGCGACGTTACCGAGCACAAGCGAGCGGAGGCGGCCTTGCAGGAGAGCGAAGACACGTTCCGCAAACTCTTCGAAGGATCGTCGGACCCAATTCTCTTACTGCAAGGCGACCGGTTCGTCGAATGCAACCAAGCAGCCCTGAGGTTGCTGGGCGCCACCGACAAAGACCGCTTCATCGGTTCCACCCCCCTCGACATTTCTCCCGAGCGCCAGCCCGACGGCCGACTCTCCGCTATAGCCGCACCCGAGTACATCGCCCGCGCGCACCGGGAAGGAAACTGTCGCTTCGAGTGGCTGTGCCAACGCTACGATGGAACGCCTTTCCTGCTCGACGTATCCCTCATGCCTATTGCGTTGAGGGGAGAATCGTTGTTGCACATCACATGGCGCGACATCACCGAGCGTAAGCGGGCGGAGACGGCGCTGCGAGAAAGCGAAGCGCGGCTTCGCGCCGCCATCGAAAGTGCTCCTTTCGACTTTTTCCTGATTGGCGCCGACGGTCGCTACGCGCTACAGAACTCGGCTTCCAAAAAGAACTGGGGGGATATCGTCGGTCAATCCCCCGCAGAAGTCACCGACGACCCGGAAATGCTGGCTCATTGGAACGGCAACAATCGCAGGGCTTTCGCGGGGGAGATCGTCGAGGAAGAAGTGCGTTTTACCGTCGGCGACGAGGAGCGATACATCTATAACGTCATCGCGCCCGTCAAAGACCGCGATGCCATCATCGGCATCGTCGGATTGAATATCGACATCACCGACCGCAAGCGGGCTGAAGCGGAGCTGGAGCGGCACCGGGAGCACCTGGAGGAACTGGTCGCCGAGCGCACCGCCGAGCTGCGCCAGGCCATGAATCAACTGGTGCAGGTGGAAAAGCTGGCCGCGCTGGGCAATCTGGTGGCCGGGATGGCCCACGAGCTCAACACGCCGCTGGGCAACGCCCGGATGGTCGCCAGCAGCCTGGGCGAGGCGTTGGGCGAGTTCGCCGCCGCCGTCGAGTCCGGCGCCCTGCGCCGCTCCCAACTGGACGCCTTCCTGACGCGAGGCCGCGAGGCGGTCGAGCTGCTGGAGCGCAACGCCGCCCGCGCCGCCGACCTGATTGCCCACTTCAAGCAGGTGGCGGTGGACCAGACCAGCATGCGCCGCCGCCGCTTTCTCCTGCGCCAGACCGTCGAGGAGCTGCTCGCCACCCTGCAACCCCAGTTCAAGCGCACCGCTCATCGGGTCGAGCTGGACATTCCCACGGACCTGGAACTGGACAGTTACCCCGGCCCCTTGGAGCAAGTGCTCGCCAACTTGGTCACCAACTCCCTGGCCCATGGCTTCGCTGGGATAGAGGCTGGCGTCATCCGCATTCACGCCGCGCCGCTCGACGCCGATCGCATCCAACTCGACTACACGGACGACGGCGCCGGCATCCCGGAATCGATACTCAAGCGAATCTTCGAACCCTTCTTCACTACCAAGCTTGGCAGCGGGGGAAGTGGGCTGGGCCTATACATCGTCTACAATTTGGTAACGGGGGTACTCGGCGGGACGATTCAGGGATCCAACAACGTGGGCAAAGGGGTTCGGTTCGCGGTCATCCTGCCTCGGATCATCCCCGATCAAGACCCAACCGATTACCCACAATTTCCAACTGATTTTTAGCTTATTATTTTTAATCGGGTAGTGAGATGAATGAGTTGGGCATGCCTGAAACGACTCAAAGTCGGCTAGCCATATTCTCAAAAATTATATTCTCATTACTATCAGGACGTTCGCTTTTCGTCATTCCCGCGTATGCGGGAATCCAGTCATTCGTTGAAAAGAATGGATACCCGCCTTCGCGGGTATGACGAATTTACGGGTTTAGCGAACGTCCTGGCTATAAATCCATATTGAGTTTTGAGAATGCTGGAGGATTTCCTATCTCACCACCTATCAGTTCCGCATCACAGGCCGTTGTAGCCTGGATGAAGCGCAGCGAAATCCGGGGGGATCTGGATTCCGCTGCGCCCCATCCAGGCTACGAGCTATCAGATCTACTCTGTAATGAGGAACTGATAGGTGGTGAGGGTTTCCTATGCTGATTGGTTATGCCCGCGCATCCACCCCGGAACCATCGCCCGCCAGCGGGGCCGGGTCGGGGGCCGGATGGCGCCGCGCGCGGGCGGCCTTGGCCCGGCGCTTGGCGGTGCTGGTGGGTCTGGCGGCGCTGGCCAGCGGGGTCGGGCGTTTGGGCGCGCAATGTTGGCTGGTCGACCTGGCGGCTCATTTCAGCGTGTATTACCTGCTGCTGGCGGCCTTGGCCACGCCGGTGCTATTGGCGGCGGGCCGGCGCGGGAGCGCAGGCCTGGCGATTGCGGTCGTCTTCTTCAATGCCTGGGTGCTGCAACCGGTGCGACCTGTCCCGGTCGGCGCCTGCGCCGCGCCGCTGACCGTTCTGCAGGCTAACGTGCAGGGCAGCGCCACCACCGCCGACCAGTTTGCGGCCTGGTGGGCGCAACAGGGGTTAGACGCCGACGTGCTGGCGCTGCTGGAAGTACCGCCGGCCTGGGAGTCGTGGCTGCGCGCCCGGCGGCTGGCTTATCCGGTTCAGGGTGGTGTTTTGCGCGACGATCCCTTTGGTCTGTGGGTACTGTCGCGCCAGCCAGGGGTGCTGACGGTCGAAATGGCGGCCGGTGCTATCCCGTGGGTGCGGCTGGCGCTGGCCGGCGCCGCCGACCGGCCCCCATTGGAGGTCCTGATCCTGCATCCGCCGCCGCCGATGGGTCGCGAACTCTCCCAGTGGCGAAACCAGCAACTAGCGACAATCCTGGCGCTGGACTCCGGTCGGCGGCTCGCCGTCGGGGACTTTAATCTAACGCCCTGGTCGCCTTGGAACCGGCGGCTTCTGGAAAACGGCCGATGGTGGGACGCCGGCGCCGACTGGACGCCGGCGGGGACCTGGCCGGCCCTGCTGCCCGCCGGGCTGGCCCTGCCGATCGATCGCACCTGGGTGACGGCTGGGGTCACGGTGGCGGCGCGGCGGGTGCTGCCGAGTGGGAACCTGCCGTCCGATCACCGGGCGGTGTGGAGCGCGGTGTGCGTGGAGTGATCCCGTTCAAGGGAGTCGCCGAGTCGGCTCGCTCGCCGTCCGTTCCGCACCAGCGATCCCCGGCATCCAGCAGGCGGCGCAGCCAAGCCAGCAAAGGCTAGCGCCGCCATACCGCCTCGTTCGGCCCCAGGGCAACGAAGCCAACGCAGACCAGTGCGGGCGCTGTTCATCGGATCGGTGCTGAGATCGTGCTGATCGTCGACGTTCATGGCGTCAGAGAGCACCGGTCAAGGGGTGTTGCATAGGCATCCAGCAGCCGGTCGTAGGCGTCAAAGCCCACCAAGGTGCGCAGGGCGGCGAAATCCATCTGCCGCTCGGGCATCCGGCCGGCGGCCAATTCACGCAGCGCCTCCTGCATCGCCGCAACGGCGACCGCCAACAGGGCCAATGGATAAGCCGCCAGGCGATACCCTAGCTCGGCCAGCCGCGCCGGGGGCAGGACAGGGGTCAGACCGCCGGCCAGCATATTCGCCAGGTGAACGCCAGGGACTTCCCGGCAGCCACGCGCCATCTCAGCTTCGTCGCGCGGCGCTTCCAGAAACAGGAGGTCCGCGCCCAGGTCGGCGAAGGCGGCCAAGCGCCAGAGGGCCTCGTCGAGTCCCAGGGCACTGCGGGCATCGGTGCGCGCCAGGATGAGTGGACCCGCCCCGGCGTCCCGGGCGTCCACCGCTGCGCGGATGCGGGCGAGAGCTTCGGCGCGGCTGACGACTTCCTTGACCCCGGTGTGCCCACAGCGCTTGGGAGCGACCTGGTCTTCGATCATCACTCCGGCGAAACCGGCTCGCCCGAACTGTTCCACCGTGCGCCGCACATTGGCCGGATTGCCGTGGCCGGTGTCGCCGTCGCCAATGACCGGGATCGGCACCGCCTGACAGATCGCCCGACCCTGGTCGAGCATCTCGCTGACGGTGATCAGACCGGTGTCCGGCGCGGCCAGGCGCGCGGCCGATACCGCAAAGCCGCTCATGAAGGTGAGTGGAAAGCCGGCCTGTTCGATTAGCCGCGCCGACAGGGCGTCGAAGCAGCACGGCATCGAGAGGCAACCCGTGCCCGCCAGCAGGGCGCGCAGGCGGTCGGGAGCCGAGGGAGAGGGGGTGCGGGAGGTCACGGTGGCCGATCCAGAGGAAAAGCGTCATGATCGCCGGCCCGCCGCCGAATGGCGACGGGGGGCAATGCACAGGGTGCGTGGTTATTTGACAACCTTCTTTGCGGCCTCGACGGCTGGCTTCTTGACGAGGTCCTCGGCCGCGCCGGTCGCGGCTTTAGTCGGGTCCACCACCGCCGCGCCGGGCATCGCTGCGGCGCCCGGCATCGCTGCGGCGCCCGGCAACTGGGCTGCGCCCGTCGCTGCCTTGGCAGCATCAGCGCCCGGTATCGCCGCCGCGCCGGGCATCGCCGCTGCTCCAGTCTTGGGCAACATCGCCCCAGCTTGATCCTTGACGGCCTCGGTGGCCTGTTTCTGAACCGCCTCGGTGGCCGCGCCGGCCACATCAGCCGCCACTGCCGAACCCGTGATGGCTAAAGCCAGGATGGCGCTGGCGGTAAGGGTCATTGGTTTAAACGTCATCGCAGTTACTCCTCGGTGGGGTTGAATCCGTCATTCAGCGTCTTCCCGAATCGACCAGGATCAACAGGGTCAGTCCGGCCAGCATCGCCACGCTGGATCTAACAATCGATATTCAGTAATCAGCATCACTCCAGGAAGGTAGGGTATCGTCTCACACCTTCGATAGATGGAGATTTGCGCTGTGGGGCGGTTAGTCTAGCTTGGTAACCATCATCGTGGTTTGGTATTCGATCACCGGCTGATCGCGCTGGTTATAGGCTTTATTTTGGTAGATGAACAAGAACCGCTCCGGGTGTTTGGTGGGGCGCAGTTCGACCACTTCAGCCTCCGCACGGAGAGTATCCCCAAACAACACGGGAGAGGTGATTTTCATGTGGTCTACCCCCAGATAAGCATAAATTTCATAGCCGTCCTGGGCCAGAAATTCGGCGATCGTGTCGGCATGATGGACCAGGCCGTCGGCAACGGCAAAGATAACCGGCCCGGCCAGAGAGCGTTCCTTGAACCAGGTTCCCTTGGCATATTCGGCGTTGCTATGCACGGCCATATTGAACCAGGTGAGTTGATGCAGGAGGGAGAAGTCCCCCTTATCCAGCGTCCGGCAGACCCGACCCGGAATTTTGGCGCCTGTTATTACTTTACCCATCACATAATCACTCCTCTCAATAATTAGGCGTAGTGGTCATACAGCAGGGCCAGCAGCAACACCATCAGCACCGGCCCTGCCAGCAGCCCCAGCGGGACGACAATCGCGCCGAGTCGCCTCTGGTAACAGGTAAGCACGGGGTAAAAATCTTGTTACAGAAGGACCACAGGTGACCAGTAGGGAGGCCAGCGCGACTGCGGGTTGAGTGATGACGCGGAGTATAGCGCCCGAACCGCCGGCGATGAAAATCCCCAGCGATGATTCAGGGCGCCGGCGGGTCGTGACCCGCTGCACGATCAGCGGGACAAAGCGTTCATACAAGCCCTGCTGCACCACGCCCGAGGTGGCTTCGACGGTGAGCCTCACCGTGCGCCGGGCCGGATGGGTCAGGTGATCAACCGGCAGATCAAAGAACACCAGGCGCGTTTCCGGGCGGATGCCCTTGCACAGCAGATCAAGGCCGTAGTCGGGGAGAAAACAGCCGGTCATGGGATTGCCGCACTAGGAGACGGCCGTACTCGTTTCATCGCCAGTCCCTCCCGGTGAATTCGCCGGGCTTCGGCTTTCCGGACTCGCTCTTGTTGGCGACAGGGGCGACAACGGACGGCGGTCGTCCACACATCGCCCTGCGCCTCTTCATACCACCATTGCTGTTGTGCTGCGGTCCAGAGTTGTTCAACGCCACAATCCCGGCAGCGGAAAGGCTGGTCCTGGTAATAGCCGCGCTGAGCAAAGTCAGGCAGACCATAGCTGGGCGTCGGCCGCAAGCGGGCGGGGTTGACGGGGACCACGCCGACCGGACGATCGGCCCGTAGCTTCCGGCGCGCCTTGAGTTCCTGACGACGTTGTTTGTTGCTTTTCATGCTGAAACCAGCCCTTTTAAGACGCCCGATTATCCATAATTACCCGTTACTGGCATATACGGCCGGCTGACCTCAAAGATTGGCGTAAATCTGAGCGGCGCCGAGCCTTTCGCGCTCCAGAATATCTTGGTACGCTGGAGGCAATCCGCTTGGTGTGTCAGGACACCCCGACCCCTACGAAACACAGCCCATGCGACATTTCATTCGTCATCCTTCCGACATTCCCATCGAGTGCTGCATCACTCATCTCAGACTCCGTCGTCGGCATTGCCTGAAGGATATCGGTCCGGGTGGGCTGTGCTTTCAAACGCACGATGCTCTCCAACAAGGCTGCGTGATCCAGATTACGATCCCGGTGCGAAAACCGCCCTTCGAGGCGACAGGCACCGTCGCCTGGTGTCGCCGAAGCAATAGTCATTACGAAGTCGGTGTTCAGTTCTCAGACGAAAACACGGAGTTCTCGGTGCGCATGGTCGAGCAGATCTGCCAGATCCACCACTACCAGAAGGAAATGCTGGAAAAGGAAGGTCGCCTCCTTACAGCAGAGGATGCCGCCACCGAATGGGTGGCCAAGTACGCCCAGGATTTTCCCTCATAGCCGCAGCGTTCGTCTGGAGCGTAAATCCTGATGAAACATAATGTAATGCTAACATGCCGCTACTGAATGTGGATATCGCCCCTTGGCGAATTCGACTTAGTGGGTCCATTAGTGTCAGGACTTTCGCTAAACCCGTAAATTCGTCATACCCGCGAAGGCGGGTATCCATTCTTTTCAACGAATGACTGGATTCCCGCATACGCGGGAATGACGAAAAGCGAAAGTCCTGACCAAAAGGCCGCCGCGCAGGGCAACGCCAACGCGCAGAACAACCTCGGCCTCATGTACGCAAACGGGCGCGGGGTGAAGCAGGACTATGCCCAAGCTTTCGCGTGGTACCAAAAGGCCGCCGCGCAGGGCCATGCCATCGCGCAGTTCAACCTCGGCAACAATTACTACGCAGGGCGAGGGGTGAAGCAGGACTATGCCCAAGCTTTCGCAAAGGCTGTTGCGCAGGGCGATGCCGGCGCGCAGAAGGTGCTTAAGGATCTGTAGTGGATGTCTTAGCGCGTAGGGCGTAGCGCGCAGGTTGGGTTGCCGTCTTTTTGGCAACCCAACATTTAAAATCGGTCTAACAGTCATTGGACAGTTATGAGCTTTGTGTGGGATACGAAAAAGGCCGCAGCAAACCAGCGCAAGCACGGTATCAGCTTTGAAGAAGCATCTAGCGCGTTGCGCGATACTTTTTCTGCTACTGCGCACGATCCTGATCATTCGGAAGATGAAGACCGTTTTGTGACATTTGGCGTTTCCTCGCGGGGCCGTTTGCTTGCAGTAGCTCACACGGAGCGCGGAAATTCGATTCGAATCATATCCGCACGATTAGCAATAAATGCTGAGAGGCAAATTTATGAAGAAGGTTAAGTCAGAAATGGCGGACGAGCTTCGCCCTGAATATAAAAGGTCGGACTTTGGGGAAATTGTGCGTGGCAAATACGCGAATCGCATCAAAGAAGAAAGTAATGTCGTTCTCCTCGAACCAGACATTGCACGAGCTTTCCCAAACGATGAAGCTGTCAACAAAGCCCTTCGTTATCTGCTAGAGATAGCCGAAGCTTCAAACCGCCTAACAAAGCGCTCCAGCCGACCGGCTGACACCGGTGAATGAGCTTGGTCGTTGTCGCGCGGCATGAAGCGCCGCACAACCACGCGGATCGAGTCCACTTCAGGCGAAAAAACGCGGTTGGCAGGTTAGCGAAGCGTAACCCGCCGATTCCATTAGGTCTCCCAATAGGCGGATTACGGGCTGCCGCTCTAATCCGCCCTACGATCATTTACCGCGCCAAGTAGGGTTACGCATTGCGTACCTTATTCTGGATCGTGAACGCTGGCCGGTATGCGGTGCATACCCTACGGCTACACCCTAATCAAACCGTCCGAACGATGCTTGGATGGACGAATGCCGCCATATCGGCTTACCGTCCCCTGAAAAAAGAATAGGCAGATACAATGGAGACCCAGTTGTGAACAAATTCAAATCGAGCAATCCCGATACGAATTTTTCGCACGGTGCAGAATGGGTGCGGGCGGACTTCCATTTGCATACAAAAGCTGATAAGCAATTCAACTACACAGACGATCCCACTTACTACAACAGCCACTACGTCAATGCACTGGAGGAGGCCGGCATTCGCCTTGGCGTCATCACCAACCACAACAAGTTTGATAACGACGAATTCAAGGCCCTCCGTTCTGCGGCCAAGAAAAAGGGAATCGGACTTCTTGCTGGGGTGGAGTTGTCTGTCAACGATGGGGCCAACGGAATTCACACCCTCATCGTGTTTTCAGATCAATGGCTGGCCAATGGCGAGAACCACATCAACCCCTTTCTGACTGTCGCTTTCGAAGGCAAAACCCCACAGCAATACGAAAACGAAAACGGGCGCAGCTCGCTCTCGCTGATCGAGACGATTCGCAAGCTGGAGGGCTACCACAAAGACTTCTTTCTGGTATTTGCCCATGTTGAACAAAGCAGCGGGTTGTGGGCGGAACTTGACGGAGGTCGCCTTAGAGAACTCGGGCAAAACGAATTCTTCCGACGTCGCACGCTGGGTTTTCAAAAAGTCCGCACCCATGACGGCGCCGGGAAAGACCGGCCCTGCCGCACCAAGGTGCAGGCGTGGCTTAAAGACGCCTATCCGGCGGAAGTCGAGGGCAGCGATCCGAAAGCGATCAGCGAAATTGGCAAGGGCGAGCCGTGCTACCTGAAGCTTGGAGAATTGTCCTTCGAGGCGGTGAAGTTCGCGCTGTTCGACCATCGCCAGCGAGTCCGTTCATCTCTTCCCGAGGTAAGGAATTCGGCAATTGTCCGCCAAATCCGCTTTGAAGGCGGCATGTTGGAAGGCAGTTTTATCCCCTTTTCGTCTTCCTTGAACTGCCTGATCGGGCCGCGAGGCAACGGAAAATCCGCCGTGATCGAATGCCTGCGCCACGCCCTGGGTTTCAGGGAGGTTTCAGACGAGAGATACAAAGCCGGACTGGTGGAACGCATGCTTTCCCCGGCCGGAAAGGTGGTCATTGAAGCAGCGGACGAGTATGGTCGAAATATCCGCATCGAACGAGAGCGATCTGGACAGCCCTCTGTCTTTCTTGACGGCGCTTATCGCGATATATCGCCCGGCTCGGTGCTGAAGGATATTCTCTATTTTGGCCAAAAGGACCTCTCCGCCCGATCCGAATCATTCGACGAGAGCTTTCTCGACAAGCTGCTCGCTGATCGGCTCGACCCCAAATCCCAAGAGGAAGGTCGCCTGTTGGAATCGGTCCGGCAGGCCGTCCGTCAGCTCAAGGAAACGCTCGAAACCGCCGAGAAGATCGAAGTAGCGCGAAAAGAAAAGAACGAGCTGGAGGTGCAACTTCAAATTTACACTGACAAGGGGGTTGACAAGAAGCTTGAAGAAATGACGCTCTTTGATGCGGATCGCCAAGCGATCCTTGGCTGGCAGGAAGAACTGAAGCAACTGGGTACTGGCATCAAAGAGGTAACGGACTGGACCGTAGCAGACTGGGCCTTCCCTTCCCTGCACTCCAAACGCACGGAGTTTCTCCGCGAAGACCTTGCCAAGGCAAAAGCCAAGTCGGATGAAGCCAAAAAATCGATACTGTAAATTTTCCAGTGATCGGAACGGCGGCGCGGGCAGGCTAAACCAGTATCACTTAACAAGATCAATGGGTTGGATGGAGTCGACGCCCTAGCTCCACGCGCTACCCCTCGCCATCACAGGAAAATTTACAGGACCAAATTTTTTGTGCGGCCCGTCTATCAACTTCGCAGAGGCTTGACGAGTTCGATGCGTTTGCTCTTGCGGCTTCCTGCGGTGAAGTAGATCAATTTTTCGTTTAGACCCATAACTTTTTCGTCGTCAAGTCCAGAAATCGAAATCTTCCGAGAGTCCCGCCCTCATGAAAACGACCATTGCAGTTCTCGGTTTGCTCCCCGTGCTAGGGGGTTGCGCCGGAGTCACTTCTCCGCAAAACGCTTGCATCAACCGACAAGGTTATTGCTTCGACGCGACGATCAACGGCCGGCCCGTCATTCCTCTTCAGTCGCCCGACCTGCTTGCCCGCTATCGCGCCGTTTCGCATTACGCCAGCGATGCCGCCTGGCAGTTGGCCGGACCGATCAGCGGCGAAATCCAGGTCGGTGCCGCCGCCAACGAGCGGGGCCGAGACTGGCTCGGCCCGCGAGCGACCGTCGAGGTCGGCGTCGTTCCGCTCGGCGAGCAAAGCCTCGCTTCGACCCCCACGCTCTCGAAACGAGAAGATGTACGGATCGACGGTAACGCCGCCGTCGCCGTCAAGCGGGTTCTCGACAAAAACCAACTGCCGCCGGGCAAATATCTTTTCCGCATTAAGGCCAGCGGCAACAACTGGGACCGCAAGACCGTATTCGTCACGGTGGAATGATCCACCGGCTTCGGGATGCGGACTCGCGGCCACCGCGACCGCGACCGCATTGCCGCCCCGCAAGCGTTTGAGCACCTCGTCGCACGGGCCGAACAGTTGCGGTTGGCCGTCCTTGAGCAGCAGCAAGGCGGCCATCTCTGGCAACAAAGTCGTGCGATGGCTGACCACCAACACGGTCGTCCCGGCGGTCCGCAAGGCGCGCAGTGTGGCCCGCAACGCCTCTTCGCCCTCGGCGTCCAAGCTGGCGTCCGGCTCGTCCAGCACCAGCAGGCGCGGGCGGCCGTACACCGCGCGGGCCAGCCCGATGCGCTGGCGCTGGCCGCCGGATAGCCCGGCGCCGCCGGGACCGAGCCGCGTATCGTAGCCCTGCGGCAAGCGCAGGATCATGTCGTGGGCGTGCGCCCAGCGCGCGGCGGCGATGACCTCTTCGGCGTCGGCCTCGTCCAGGCGGGCGATGTTTTCCGCCACCGTCCCGGCGAACAGTTGCACGTCCTGCGGCAAATAGCCGACGTAGCGCCCCAACCGCTCGTGCGACCACTGCCCGAGTTCCGCGCCGTCCAAGCGAATCTGGCCGCCACTCGGCCGCCAGCTCCCGGCGATCAAGCGCGCCAAGGTGGATTTTCCGCAACCGCTCGGTCCGATGACGCCGAGCGCCTTGCCCGGTTCGAGCGCGAACGTCACCCCCTGCAACAGCGGCCGGTCGACCCCGCGCGCCACGTAGCACAGCCGGTCGACCCACAGAGCGCCTTGCGGTGCGGGCAACGCGGTAGCGGGAGCGGCTGGCCGGGCGGCCAACAAGGCATCCAACCGACCGTAGGCGGCGCGAGCTTCGACCAGCGCTTTCCAGCCGCCGATGGCGGTTTCCACCGGCGCCCGCGCCAGCAGCAGCGCGCTGGCCAGCATGACGCCGGAGGTGGTGATCTGCTCGATGACCAGCAGCGCCGAGGCCCCCATGATGGCGATTTGAATCAGCATTCGAGCGCAACGGCTGAACGCGCCGACTGTGGCGCTGGCCCGACCGGCTCGCAACCAGGCGCTCAACACGTCGGTGCTCGCCCGCTCCCAGCGCCGCCGCAGCGCCGGCAGCATCCCGAGCGCCTGCACCACCTCGGCGTTGTGCGCCGCCGAATCGGCGACATTGCCGGCGGCGCGGGCGTGCTGGTGGATGTCGCGCATCGGTGTCCGGGTCAACCGTTCGTTCAAATAGGCCAAGAGAGCCAGCAGCAGCGCGCCGTCGCCGTTGAGCGTGTCGTTGCCGAAATCGCCTCGCAAATTGTCCCCGCCCTCGCCACCGTTGAGCGTGTCGTCGCCGTAGTCGCCCCGGATCGTATCGGCGCCGCCGTTGCCGTTCAGTACGTTGGCGGCGCCGTTACCCGTGATGGTGTTGGCAAGATCGTTACCGGTGCCGTTGATCGCCGACGAACCAACCAAAGTCAGATTTTCGACGTTGGTGGTCGAGTTTAGCGAGAAGGAGATACTGCTCTCCACGGTATCGGTATCGTCGCCACCGTCGATGAGACTATCGGCTCCACTGTTGGAGTTGATGACGAAGGTATCGTTGGAGGTTGGCTGCAATAATGGCCTTTCTCCTGCTCGCTTATTCCCAGGCAACGGCGGAATGGTTTAACGTTATCAATAATTTTTTCCGAGCATATCGGGCATCGATCGGCAGGCGCGACGGTTGTCGCGGAGAAAAAAACGGTGCCCGAAGGCGCCGTTTTGAGATCGCGGAGGACAGCGACTCAGCTCACACGAAGCTGCCGCCGAGTTGGATGCGGCGTCCGCCGCGCTGGTGGCAGCGCCATATCCGGCCGCCGGCTCTCCCGGAAGGGGAAGATGTCCCCGGCCAGTCAAGCGGCTTGCGGCTCCGCCAGCCAAGCCAGCAGCAGGGTGTAGGCAATCGCGACCAAGGTCGGCCCCAAGAACACCCCGATCAAGCCGTAGGCGAGCAGGCCGCCGATCACGCCGAGAAACACCAGGGTCAACGGCATGCTCATGCCGCGCGTGATCAACATCGGCCTAATAATGTTATCGACACCCCCTACCACCACCAGGCCCCAAATCGCCATGAACGTGGCCCAGCCGGCCTCGCCCTGCCCCCAGTACAGCCAGCCCGCCACAGCCAGCAGCGGCAGGGCGGCGCCGAACTGGGCGATGGCCAGCAGGAAACAGACGAAGGCGAACAGAATCGCCAGCGGCACCCCGGCGACCAATAGGCCCACCAGCGCCAAGCCCGCCTGAAGCAGGGCGGTCAGCACCACCCCGAGCGCCACGGCGCGGATGGCTTGCCGCGCCTGATCGCGGGCCTGGAGCGCCCGCTCCCCGCCGAGACGATCGGCGAAACGCCGGGTCATTTCGTCCAGCGTTTCGGCGTTTAGGTAAAACACCAGCGTAAACGCCACCACCAGCAGGAATTGGAGAAACAATCCCCCGACCGCGCCCACCTGACCGAACAGCCAGCGTCCGCCCGTCTGCACCGCCGGACCGAGCCGCGCCCGCAGCCCGGCATCGCCGCTGGCGGCATCCCGCCAAGTTTGCGCCACCCGCGAACCCACCACGGGCAGTTCCCCCACCCAAGCCGGCGGCTCGTCGGGAATCTTCTCGACCGCCGCCTTGGCGTCGCGAAACAGCGCTTCACCGTGCTCGGCGAGCGTGAAGATACCCGCTAGCATGGGTCCGATGACGAAACCGATCAGCGCCACGGCCAGCAGCAGCGCACAAGCGGCCCGGCTCCAGCGGAAGCGGTTTTGCAACCATGCCAGTCCCGGCCAAACCGTGATCACGATAAACGCGCTCCACAACATGCTGGGCAGGAATGGACGCAGGATGTAGAGCACGGCCAGCAACAACGAACCGACGATCAGCAGCCGCAGAGCGGTCCGCACCGGTTCGGAAAAGACAGGCAGGGGATTGTCGGTACGCATGTGATGGATTCTCCCGAGATCAACTGATCGCAGCCTAACTCAATCAAGACGCTGTTCCACTGAATTTTGCCAGGACTTTCACTGGAAACGTTGGTCGTCATACCCGTAAAAACGGGTATTCCGCTTTTTCAACGGCTTACTGGATTCCCGCTCGTGCGGGAACGACGGAAAGCGAAAGTCCTGTCTTTAAAATTTAATCCGGCATACTTAGGGCGATTCCACCCGCGCCAGAGGAGCTGATCATGCCGCGCCGCCAGCTCGTGTTGAGTGAGACCGAACGCCAAGAATGGGTCCATCTGCGGGATCATGCCCGTCAACCGTATGTGCGCGAGCGGTCAGCGGCGTTGTTGAAAATCGCCGAGGGGATGCCGGCGGCACTCGTGGCCCGGCAGGGCCTGTTACGTCCGCGGGATCCCGATACCGTCTATGCGTGGTTAGACCGCTATCAAGCGATCGGCGTTGCGGGCCTGAAAGTCCATCCCGGACGACGACGCCCAAATGGCCGATGTCGCCGCGGCGGTAGCCCAAATTGTCCCCCTGCCCACCTATGCCTCTTGGTGCAATCCCATCGAGAAGCTCTGGCGCAAGCTGCGCCAAGACGTGACGCACCTCCATCGCTGGGCGGATGATCTCGAAACACTCCGCACCGAGATCGACCGCTTCCTGGATCAGTTTGCCAAAGGCTCCCTGAAACTGCTGCGCTACGTGGGGCTAGCTGTACCGGATTAAATTTTTAAAGATCATTAGCCGGTTAGTCATTGAGTTCAGCCCACCGGGGACCCTCCAGGTGCGTTCGGCCTCCCGAACCGGCTATTACGATTTCGGCGTCAACCGCGAGCGCGTCGAAACCCTCCGCGCCCGGTTTGCCGCAACGTCGAATGCCGCAGCGATGACCGCGAGGTGACACCATACCCATCGTGACTTCCGCAGACCAGGTCCGGGGCGCGTTGTGGGGACTGTTCGTCGGCGACGCGCTGGCGATGCCGGTTCACTGGTACTACAACGTCGCCGCCCTGCAACGGGATTTCGGGACGCTCCGCGACTACCAGGCGCCCAAGGATTTTCATCCGAATTCCATCATTTCCCTGGCCAGCACCGGCCGGGCTGGGCGCGGCTCGCAGGAGGGCGAAGTGGTCGGTAGCGTCATCCTCAAGGGCAAAAAACGGTATTGGGGCCAACCCCATACCCATTACCATCAGGGGATGCGGCCGGGCGACAACACGCTGAACCTGTTGTGCGTCCGGGTGCTGATCAGGCCGCGCTCCTGCACGATTACATCGCCTTCATGACCGCGCCGGATCGCCACAACGATACTTACTGCTCAGGTCGGGGTCGAATTCCAGCAAAACGGTTCTGGTTCGGTTCATATCAGCGGGACTGAAGCTCGGAATACACCACACGTTTCTTTACGTTGCCACGGTTTGAGGTCATTTTTTTGAGAACGCGGCCGACCGTATCGTGGAAAATCGACTCGACTTGCTGGAGCTCGATCCAGCGATCCGCCGAGAGACGCATCCAGCGTCCAGCCGGCAGGCTTGCCTTTTTTAATCAGGCTAAGCCGGTATCCCCGCTCCTCTTCGGTCAGGTCAACCAGGTATTTGTGAGTCATGGAGGTACTCGAAAACACCTGTCAAAATCAGTGCGTCAATCCAATACCTACTGGCGCGGCCAGCGCTGTCTCGCGCCCTGAGGGTAAGGTTTTAGCCGCGAACCCACCGATTCCAGCGGGCTGCCATGCTATGTCAGGCGATTGCCAACGGGAATTTCCCTCAGGCTGGGTCGGGTTTGATGCCGCCGACGGCATAGGAAGGGATTCGGCGATCCGATGGCGATACTCGGGCCAGACAATCCCGAAAAATCCGTTTGACATGGAATGGCCGGCTTGGAGCGGCGAGTTGCCGCGCGCTCCAATGAGCGTTTGAGGTGATCCGCGCGTCCACCTCGGTCAGCACTCGCTCCACCCAGCCAGAGTCTTGGGGGGCGATAACGAGGACCGGAAACCGATGGTCCGCGCCTTCCATGGCGACTCCGGCCGAATCGTCGATATGCAGGTCGATGCCGAAGGCGGGCGGAAATTTCGATGGCCCCCGCAAACCGACCGTCCGCTCGTGCCGGTCCAGGTTGACGACGCCTTCGACTGGAATCCCGAAACTGGCGAACCAGGATTTCAGGTAACGCGGACAACGGCCGGACGAGGTGTAAATCCAGATTTTGCAGCGTCGCCGGATCAGGGCGGTCATGAGCGACCGCGTGCCACGGCGGAGTCGTTCGGGGTAGCGCCAGCGGCGCCACCAGGAGACGTGTTGTTCGGTGGGAACGGAGGAGTCACAAATCAGGGTATCGTCGATATCGAAAGAGATTCGCACGCATCCACCATATTTTAATTCATAGCGTTTGCAGGCCGGCGACCGGATGACAACCGGCGCGTTGCCGTTCAAACTGCCGACGCCCGACGGCGTGTCAGGTCCATCAGCCAGGCATGGGTGCCCGTCACGGCCGGCCCGGTCGCATTCTCCGCCGGCTGGCTCCGAACGTAACTGCCGTCGGGCTGCATCAGCCACGCTTGGCGCTGGTCGCGCAGGCCGATGTCCAAAATCTCCCACAGCCGCTCGCGCGCCGTCCGATCTTCTACCGGCGTCGCCGCCTCGACCCGGCCCGAGAGGTTGCGGTGCATCCAATCGGCCGAACCGATGAAAAACTCGCCCGCCAGCGGATCGTCCTGGCCGTTCGCGAAGTGGAAAATCCGCGAATGTTCCAGGAAGCGGCCGATGATCGAGCGGACTCGCACGTTTTCGGTCCAGCCGGGCACGCCGGGCGCCAGACAGCAGAAGCCGCGCACGATCAAATCGACCGGTACGCCCGCCTGGGAGGCCGCCGACAGCGCCCGCGCCATCTCCAAATCTTCCACTTGGTTCATCTTGGCGACGATCCGGGCCGGCTGGCCGGCGCGATGATACTCGATTTCCCGTTCGATGCTTGCCAAAAAGCGCTGGCGCATGTTGATCGGGGCGACCAGCAGTTTCTTGAATTGGGGGGTGCGCGAGCAGCCGGTCAGGTAGTGAAACAGGTTGACCACGTCGGCGGTGATGGCGGGGTCGCGGGTCAGCAGGCCGACGTCGGTGTAGAGCCGGGCGGTCTTGACGTGGTAGTTGCCGGTGCCGATGTGGGCGTAGCAGCGCAGATCGTGCCCTTCCTTGCGCACGACCAGCGCCACCTTGGTGTGAGTCTTCAGGCCCATCACGCCGTAGGTGACGTGCGCGCCGGCTTTCTGGAGTTCCTGCGCCCAGAGCAGATTGCGCGCTTCGTCGAACCGGGCCTTCAACTCGATCACGCAGGCGACCTGTTTGCCCGCTTCAGCGGCGCGGATCAGCGAACGCACGAACGGCGTGTCGTCGCCGACGCGGTAGACCGTCATCTTGATCGCCACCGTTTGCGGATCGATGGCGGCATCGCTGATGAAGTCCTCGACGCTCATGTCGAAGCTTTCGTAGGGGTGATGAAGCAACAGGTCGCCGGTCTGGATCGCCGCGAAAATATCTACTTCTTCGTTGGGCAAACGGGGCGGCGGCAACGGCGTCCAGTGCGGATCGCGCAAGGCCGGCACGTCCAGACCGGCGATCTGGAACAGGCCGGTGTAATCCAGCAGGCCGGGCAGCTCGTACACGTCGTCATCGCTCAACTCGAACCGCTCCATCAGCCCTTGGCGCAGCGCGGGGTTGGCGTCCGGCGCGAGGTCCATCCGCACGACCGGCTCGAAGCGGCGTTGCTGGAGCGCTTCGGTCACGGCCTCGCGCAGGCTTTCTTCCTCCTCGTCCAGCTCGATCTCCGCGTTGCGCAGGATGCGAAACAGGGTGGCGTCGATCAATTCCATGCCGGGAAACAGCTTGTCGGCGCTGTGCCGGATCAAATCCTCCAGGCGCAGGAACCGGCGCTCGCCGGGCGTCACGTCGGCCTTGAGCGGAATCCAGGCCGGTAGCATGGTCGGAATCTTCACCCGGACCGGGATGTATTCGTCGGTGTCGGGGTTATGGAGGATGAAGCCCCAGTTGGTCGACAGGTTCGACATGAAAGGGAACGGATGCGCCGGGTCCATGCCGAGCGGCGTCAGCGCCGGGGAGACATTGCGGTCGAAAAAGCTCGATGCCTCGTTCCGCTGCGCCTCGGTCAATTCGCCCCACTCGGCCAGAATGATGCCGTGGCCGGCTAGGGCGGGCACCAAGTCGCGGTAGCAGCGCGCCTGTTCCGCCAACTGATCGAGAACCGTCTGGCGGATTTGGGCAAGCCGGTCGCGGGCGCCGCCGCGCGCCGCCGGGTCATCCTCGCTCTGGACCTGCGCCACGCCGCGCAACAAGCCGACGCGCTTCATGTAAAACTCGTCGAGGTTCGAGGTGAAAATCGCCAGAAACTTGAACCGTTCGAGCAGCGGCGTGCGCTCGTCCAGCGCCTCGTGCAACACGCGCCGGTTGAAGTCGAGCCAGCTCACGTCCCGGTCGATCCAAGCGTGGGCCAGCAGACCCTTTTTAGGGGCCAGCGCTTGGTCGTTGGCGGCCGAGTCCGGATCGCGCCGGACCTTGCCGCGCTTGGGTTTGACTCGCGTCAGGCTGAGGCCGGTTTCGGTTTCAGGGGTCTTGGCGGACATGCGGATTTTCCTCGAAGAGCGGTGCCCCGAATGGTGCGGCGCCGTTATGACTCAGGGTTGGGTTGAACCGGGAATAGTCCGGTTATCGGAGGCTGGCAGACCGAGCCGGTTCCATGCGCGGCGCGCGCATCCGGGGCGAGCAGGTAGCCGGAGTCCGCGTGATCCTCCAGGAAGCGGGCAAAGCGCTTGTTGATGCCAGGCAACCGGAACAGAGCCATCGGCCCGAGCTTGCGGGTGTCGCGGATCACCGTCGATGGATCGAAATAGGCCACCGCGTTTTCCACGGTCAGCACGAAAGGCGGTTTGCCGGCCTGCATGAGAATGTAGCTCGCGAGCAAGGCGCCGGTGCGATGGTTGCCTTCGATGAACAGTTGCGGTTTGCCCAGCGCCCGCACGTACAAGCCGGCGGCCAATTTCCAAACCGATTCGTGCAAATGGCGGGCACGCCATTCCACGACGTCCTCGATGCCGCCTTCCGGCTCGTCGTAGAACCGTTTCTCGGTGGCCTTGAGGTGCTGGGCGAATTCGGCGCGCAAGGTTTGATCGGGGCCGCACAGGACGATGTTGTTTAGTTCAAGCAAGTATTTGTGCTTGCCCATGGAAAAAACGTCGATACCCCAATCGATCAGGATATCGACGTAGGTATAACCCGCCAGCAGATTTTCGACCACCGTGTCGCTCATCGGGTCCCGCTGCCAGCTCAAACGCCGGTTAATGGACTCGAACTCGCGTTGCACGCGGCGCAGGGAGGACTCGATCGCGGGCAGGTTCAGCAAGCCCATGGCTCACCGAACGCGGTCCACCGCCGCGCGAGCGAGCGTCGCCACGCCATCGGGCAAGGGAATATAGCCTTCGTCGCCGCTGTAACGCTGCCCGTCGGTCAAAGCCCAGTTCACGAATTCCTTGAGCGCTGCGCTCTTCCTTGGGTCGGGGTATTGGTCGTGCAGCAACAGCCAAGTGAAGGTCACGATGGGATACGAATCCTGGCCCTCGGGGTCGGGCAGGAACACCCGCAGGTTGCTCGGAATCTGGTCGATATTGGCGGCCAGCGCGGCTTGACCGCTGTTCAGATTGGGTTCGACGAAAGCGCCCGCTTTGTTTTGCAGGTGGATGACGGGCAAGCCGAGCCGCTTGGCGAAGCCGTACTCGACGTAGCCGAGCGATCCCCAGCTCCGCTTGATGCGGCCGGCGACGCCTTCGTTGCCGCGAGCGGTCATGGAAACGCCGGGCCAATCCACGGTCTTGCCGGTGCCCGGCCCTTTGCGCCAGGCTTCGCTGATCGCGCTCAGGTGGTTGGTCATCGCGTAGGTGGTGCCGCTGCTGTCCTGGCGGGCGACCAAAATAATCGTCTGTTTCGGCAGCTTGAGATCGGGGTTGAGCGCCTGGATGCGCGGATCGTTCCACTCGCGGATCTTGCCGAGGAAGATGTCGGCGTACACCTCCCGGCTCAGCTTCAGCGTCCCGGTCACGTCCGGCAGGTTGTAGGCGAGCACGAGGGTGCCAGCGGTGGCGGGAATCAGGGTGGCGCCCGCTTTCGCCTGCCGGATTTGCTCGTCGGTCAACGCCGCATCGCTGGCGCCGAAATCGACGGCGTTATCCAGGAACAGCTTGGTGCCCTCGCCGCTGCCGACCACTTGATACTCGATGGCGACGTTGGGATTGGCTTTGGTGTAAACGCCGATCCATTTGAGGTAGAGCGGCGCGGGGAAGGTGGCCCCGGCGCCCCGCAACGCGACCCGTTCGTTCGCGGCGGTACTTGGCGTCGGGGCCGGATTTTGGCCGAAAGCCAGGGAAACCATGCCGGCCAACCCAAGGACGGCTGTCAATAGCAATCGCATGGTCATACTGTCTCCTTTCGGCCTCAACTGAACTCGCCCCGGACGTATTGCCGGGTCAATTCCTGCTCGGGTTCCTCGAAAATCTTCTTCGTCGGTCCCATCTCCACCAGATAGCCGGTGCGGCTGCCCTGGGAGATATCGACGCCGAAGAAAGCCGTCGTGTCGGCCACCCGCATCGCTTGCTGCATGTTGTGAGTGACCAGCGCGATGGTGTATTTGTCCTTGAGTTCGATCATCAGCTCTTCGACCCGGCGAGTGGCGATGGGGTCCAGCGCCGAGCAAGGCTCGTCCATCAGCAGCACGTCCGGTTCGGTGGCGATGGCGCGGGCGATGCAAAGCCGCTGCTGTTGGCCGCCGGACAGGGACAGACCGCTGTTTTTCAGCTTGTCCTTCACTTCATTCCAACACGCTGCACCTTGGAGTGCCTTCTCGACCCGCTCGTCCAGGTTGCCCTTGAAGCCGTTCAGGCGCAGGCCGAAGGCGACGTTGTCGTAGATGCTCATCGCGAACGGGTTGGGCTGTTGGAACACCATGCCGATGTAGCGGCGCACCACCACCGGATCGACCTTCTTGTCGTAAATGTCTTGACCGTGGTAGCTGACTTTCCCCTGGAAGCGGAAAATCGGGATCAGGTCGTTCATCCGGTTGAGGCTGCGCAGCACGGTGCTTTTGCCGCAGCCCGAGGGGCCGATGAAGCCGGTGATCTTGTTCTTCTCGATGGGCACCTTGCTGTCGCGCACCGCGAGAAAGTCGCCGTAGAACACTTTTTCGAGCTGGCAATCCATCACGGTTTGGTTGCGGGCGGGTGCGTTTGCCGGCGCCGTGCCGGCGGCCGTCATGTCGGGGTTGGCGTGCATGTCGATGACCTCAATACTTTTGGCGCCCGATGATGCGGGCGAGGATGTTGAACACCAAGACGATCAGCACCAGCACCAGGGACGCGGCCCAAGCCAACTGGATCTGGTTCTCGTAAGGCATCCCCGAGAAATTGAAAATCAGAATCGCCAGCGAGGCGGTCGGCTCGGTCAGGCTCCTCAGGTAGTAATCGCTGAACAGCGCGGTGAACAGCAGCGGCGCGGAGTTGCCGGCGGCGCCGGCGATGGCCAGCATCACGCCGGTCAGAATGCCCGACGCTCCCGTGGGCAGCACCACCTTCAAAATCACCTGGGTTCGGGTGCAGCCCATGCCGAAGGCGGCGTCCTTCATTTTTTTGGGCACCATCGCCATGGCTTGCTCCGCCGCCAGCACCACGGTCGGCAGCATCAGCACGGCCAGCGCGACCCCGCCGGCGAGCGCGGAGTAGGTCTTCATGGTCACCACCATGACGGCGTAGACGAACACGCCGGCCAGGATGGACGGAAAACCGGTCAACACCTTGGCCAGAAAGCGCACGGTGTGCGCCAGCTTGCTGTCGGGGTCGAGGATCGCCAGGTAGACGGCGGCCAGGATACCGATGGGCACGCTGATCAGCGTGGCGATACCGACCATGACCCCCGTGCCGATGATGGCGTTGCCGAAACCGCCGCCCGGATCGAAGGCGGAGGGCGGCAGGGCGGTCAGCGTCTCCCAGCTCAGGCGGGAGCCGCCCGCGACCACCAATTCGTAGATGACAGAGAGCAGCGGCACGCTGGCGAGCAGGGCCGCGATCCAGGTCAGCCCGGTCAGGATGCCGCTTTTCAGCGCCCGCAGTTCCAGCGGAGCGCGGTGCAGGTTGGGCTTGGGTGCCGGGGTCATTTCGAGATCGCGGATGGCGGATTCAACCGCCAGATCGGTAGCACTCATCGTTCGGCCTCGAATTTGCGGGTGGCGAATTTCATGACCGCCAGGCCAACAGCGTTGACGATCAGGGTGATGGCCAACAACGCCAGGGCGGCGTACATCAGGGCGCGGATTTCGACGGGTCCGGCTTCGGGGAAGCTGGAGGCCAGCAGCGCGGCCAGCGTGTTGGCGGGGGCGAACAGCGACAGGCTGATCTGGTTGGAGTTGCCGATCAGCATGGCCAAGGCCATGGTTTCGCCGAGGGCGCGGCCGAAGCCGAGCACCAGCGCGGCCAGGATGCCCGACGAGGCGGTCGGCAGCATGACCTTGAGGATGGCCTCCCAGCGCGTAGTGCCCATGCCGTAAGCGGCTTCCTTGACCTTGTAGGGAATCTGGCGCAGCGCGTCCACCGAGATGGACGCCACCGTAGGCAGGATCATGATGGCCAAGACCAGCGCGGCGGGCGCGAGTCCCGGACCGCTCAGCGAGGTGCTGAAAAAGGGAACGCCGCCGAGATTCTCGTGCAGCCAGTTCGCCACCGGCCGCAAGAGCGGGATCAGCACATAGATGCCCCAGAGGCCGAAAACGACCGATGGAATGGCGGCCAGCAACTCGATGATGGTGCGAAAAACCGCCGCCAGCCGGCTGGGCAGGAAGTCCTGAGTCAGAAAGATGGCGATGGCGATCCCGAAGACGCCGCCGAGCAGCAAGGCCAACAGCGAACTGTAGAGCGTGCCCCAGATTTGCGGGAGGATGCCGAACTGCCCGGTCTGGACGTTCCAGGAGGTCGACGTCAGGAAGCCGAGGCCGTGTTCGGCGATGGCCGGCAGCGCCTTGCCGCCGATCTCGATGACGATGTAAATCACCAGCGCCAGAATGAGCGCGGAGCTGAACCAGGCGATGCCACGGAATCCCCGGTCGACGGCGTAATCGCCGGCGGAGGGTGGGCCGGACACGGAGCCGGATCGGTCAACGTTGTCGAAGTGATGCGATGCCATGAGTCACCGGGCGATGTTTGGGTTAAGCGGAGCAGTAGGGTACGCATGGCGTACCTTTTTGCTGGACTACTTTCGCCCTTCCACCGAGCAGCGGGCGGAAGGGCGAAGGGCCGCAGTTCGCGCCGGTGCTACTGAATCAGCGCGGTCGCTTTTCTGACTTTCTCGATGACGTTTTCGGGCAAGGGGATGTAGCCCATCTTCGGCGCCATCGCTTGGCCCTTGGTCAGACCGTACTCGACCAAGTCGCGCAGCACCTTGGCCTTGGCGTCATCCTGATCCTGGTAGAACAGCATCCAGGTGAAGGTGGTGATGGGGTAGGATTGCTCCCCGGCCGGATCGAACAGCCAAACACGCATGTCGGGAGCGCTGGAGCCGGGCAGGGTTTTGGCGGGAAACTCCGCGCTGGCCAGCGCGGCTTTGCCGGCCTCGCCGCCAGCCGAGACGAATTTGCCGGCCTTGTTTTGCAGCGCGGCCATGGGTTGCTTGGTGGCGATGGCGTAGGTGTACTCGATGTAGCCGATGGCGCCGGGCGTTTGCTTGATGGTGGCGGTGACGCCGTCGTTTTTCGGCGCTTTCACGAAGCTGGTCGGCCATTGCACGGTGGTGCCGTGGCCGACGGTTTTCTTGAACTCTTCGCTGACCGCGCTCAGATGGCCGGTGAAGACATAGGTGGTGCCGCTGGAATCGGAGCGGGCCACGACCGTGATGTTCTGATCGGGAAGCTTGACGCCGGGATTGGCCGCGCCGATCTTGGGATCGCTCCACTTGGCGATCTTGCCCGAAAAAATGTCGATGTAGACATCGCGGGGCAGTTTCAGCTCCTTGACGCCTTCGAGGTTGTAGGACAGCACGATCTCGCCGGCGGTCATCGGTAGCAGCACCGCCCCCTGTTTGACTTTGGCGATGTCCTCATCCGACATGGCCGCGTCGCTGGCGGCGAAATCGACGGTGTTGTTGATGAAGTCCTGAATGCCCGCGCCGCTGCCCTTGGCCTGGTAATCGACGGTGATCCCTTGCGACTGCTTGCTGAAGTCCTTGAACCAGGAGGAGTAAAGCGGGAAGGGGAAGCTGGCGCCGGAACCGGTCAGCCGGATGTCTTCCGCCGAAGCGGGGGCGATATTGGCGACGCTGATCGACAAGGCCATTACCACGGATGAAATGAAAGACTTGTTCAAGGTTTTTCCCCACGGGTTGCTTTTAAAGATTTCACTATACCCAGGTAAGATTACAAAAATATTTCATTAAATGTAACATTTTTAATACTTTATTTGGTATGCCGACAATCCAAGCACATTGATTCGGAATCCCTGATGAGCCAAGACCAGATCATCTTCTTGAAGATTTAATAAAAAATAAATAAATACATGCTTCAATCTTTCACGAGTTTTATGGGTATGGTAGTGTGTTTATGTAACTTCCTAGAAGAATGGCGCCTTCAATGGTTTCGTCCGAAACCCCGGTTATGCTTCCCAAAGATCAGATGGCTCTGCATGGTTTAATCTGGGGATTCGCTATGCTCCCGGATCAACGCATTCAAAATTTGACGATGGAAAGTGATCTCGATCAGGTTCTCGCCCAGCCGGATTCGATCGTCTGGCTGCACTTTAACGCCCGGATCGGTCAAGCCAAAAACTGGATTCATCGTTGCGAGCGCCTGCAGGAACCTCTACGCCAATTCCTGCTGGAAACCGACGAGCGCAAACGCATCGAGCGGGTAGGAGAAAGCTATGTCGGCGTTCTCAGCGACATTCGTTACGACTTTGGATTTGATCCCGACGAAATTGCGACTTTACGGTTTTATCTGGATCAGGGATGTTTGATCAGCACCCGCCAGCAGCCTTCAAGCGCCGCCGATCAGCTACATGTAGAAATTTGCCAGGGTCGGTATTTCGACAGCACCGTCAAGTTGTTGCTTTATTTATTCGAATCTCAGATAACCAAGCTGACTGCGACCATATCGCAGATACGCAGCCGGCTTGACGCTATCGAAGACCAGGTATTAGCGGGACAAACTCGTGGACAGCATATTCAGCTAGGCATGATTCGTCGGCAAACCGTGCGTTTGCACCATCACTTTGCGCCAGAGCATCGAATGCTGCTGCGCTTGTGCCGAAGGTCGCCGGCTTGGTGCGAGGAATCTGACCGGTTGATACTACAGGAGGTGGCCGAAGAATTTCGCGAATTGGTCGGTGATATGATTGAGACGTTGGAGCGCGCCAAACTCCTGCAAGAAGAGCTTGCTGCCCGGGTTGCAGAGGAGACCGGCAGTAATCTTTATATCCTCTCCCTGTTCACCGCCTTGCTACTACCGCCGAGTTTGATTGCCGGTATTTTCGGTATGAATATCGCCGGATTGCCCGGCCTTCAGGATGAAAATGCTTTTCTGTGGGTCATGATGAGTATGGGGGCAGTTTCGCTATCCGTGCTGCTGATTCTCTATCTGAAGCGATTATTGTAGAAAAAATGCCTGATATTGAAAGAGCTGCGAGGCTAGCAACCTGTTCATCCCCAACGGCGGCCCACGCCGAGTGACAACCCCTTGGCCAGCGTGACCCGCGCATTTGCGGGGTCGAGCAGACGCGCTGGACCTTGGCGAGTCTCCGTCAGGCGTGTGCGTGGCTGGGGGGCTTGACGCTGGCGGGGGTCCATACGGTTCTGCGGCGCGCGCGCATCGTCTGGAAACGGGCGCGGGCCTCGATCCGTAGTCCGGACCCGGACGACGACGCCCAAGTGGCCGATGTCGCCGCGGCGGTAGCGGCGGCCCAGCCCGGGCGGGTGATCACCGTCTACCTGGACGAAGTCACCGTCGAACGGCAACCGACCGTGGCCCCTGCGTATGCGCCCACCGGGGCGCCGGAGCAAGCCCGCGCCGTGCGCAGTTCGAAATCCAATACCATAACCCGGATCGTGGGGGCCTTGAACGCGCTGACCGGGGGCGTTTTCCATCGTCGGGCCAGCACAATCACCGTCGGCTTCCTGGTGGTCTTTTATCAGGCGCTGTGTCGGGCCTACCCCGACGCCGAGCGCATCTACGTCATTCAGGATCACGGGCCGGTGCATACCCATCCTGACTTATTGGTCGCCTGCCGATTGGAAATCAATTTGGAGCCAGCGGCGTTGACGATATGGATATGTGTTTGGACAGCAGGCGTTCGATCAAACTGCCGGTGGTTTCCATCGCTTTGCACGCCGTTGTCATCCAGTAGGTCAGTTGACAATGATATCGTGACTCTCGGGATTGAGCGGATGATCCAGACCGGCCAAGCTGTGAAACAAATGCATCCCGAAAGGGGGGATAGCGATGGACGCGCCGGCTGAAGCGACTCGCGCTGAGCCGGCGTCGCAGCCTCCAGGCCCGGCGTGAATTTTAACCAAGCATTCAATATCAGGCCAAAAGCCCGCATGAAGAGGCGTCACCCGCCGCCGTCGCGTGTTGAGGGGGAAAAAGCGGGCTGACGCCCGCGTCCGGGATGGACTTTCAGGCCCGCAACGCCGGTCGCTTGATAGCGGTCTAATATGGACCCATTCTTGGCGTTCGGTCTCACTCAACACGAGCTGGCAGCGCGGCATGGTCGGCTCCTCTGGCGCGGGTGGAATCGCCCTAAGTATGCCGGATTAAATTTTAAAGATCATAAGGCGGAGGTTTATCACCTGCCGATTGGAAATAAACAGAACTCACGTTATTTAGGCCAGGTCGACTGGGTGCAGTGGCAGGAAGAACGTCGGCAACTTGGCAAACTCCGGCAGACGCGGGTGCTCCAGTTGCGTTTCCGTCAACAGCCTGAATCCCACTTGGCCGCACTCGAGGCACGACTCGTCAAGCTGAGTTTGCCTCCATAGAAAAAAACGCAAGAACAAACCGATTCTGACCCTTGGAGTTTTAGAAAGCTCGCCCGCAGTGCCGTCTTCTGGTTCACCCGGGGTCTGCGCGCTCCACCGCAAGCTACAAATGCAACAACCTTTATCCCCCTTCTATGGGTTGCCCCGTGATGAAGAACTGATAGGTGGTAAGGTTCCGGGCCAAGGAGCACTCCCACAGGAAAACCCATGCGCTACTTGAAGTCCACTCAGATCGGTTGGAGCGCTAAAATCCGGCTGCGCATGTCAATCTGATTCAATCAAACACTGTCCATCGTTTCGCGTCAAATCATGTAGGCGGTATAGCGCGCGCTCCGGTGTGAGCCGCTTTCATCATTCCTTCATCAAACGGTCATTGCTCTGTTGCCGCCGCCCCGGACAATCCGGGGTATGGCTATCGAAAAAAACACTCAACTTATCCATCGCCGGTTACATATCGGCATCGTCACGGAAACCTATCCGCCGGAAATCAATGGCGTTGCCCTGACGATCGCCCGTTGGATCGAGGGCCTGCGCCAGCGTGGCCACACCGTGCAGCTCATCCGGGTCAACCAGCGTGGGAATGATCAAACGACGGCGGTCGATTTGCTGGAAATCGTATCGCTACCTGGCTTCCATATCCCCGGTTATCCCCAGTTGCAGGGCGGCTGGCCAGCGACAAAAGCGCTATTGACTCGGTGGCGGCAGAACCGTCCCGACCTCATCCACATCGTCACCGAGGGACCGTTGGGCTACTCTGCTGTGCGCGCCGCACGTCGCCTGGCCATCCCGGTTTCAACCAGTTTCCACACTCATTTTCAGAACTACAGTCGCTACTACCATCTCGGCTGGTTGGCGACGCCGATCACTGCCTATCTGCGCCATTTCCACAACCAGGGCGTGCAGACCCTGGTGCCCACTGACGAATTGGCGCAACAACTTCAGACTGCCGGATTTCTTCGCACGCAAGTACTGGCGCGAGGCGTCGATACCCGGCTGTTTTCGCCCCAGCGCCGTGATCCGGCGCTTCGCGCCCGTTGGGGGGCAGCCCCGGAAGCGCCGGTGGTATTGTGCGTGGGGCGATTGGCGGCGGAGAAGAATCTGGAACTGGCTATCGCAGCGTTCCAGACCCTACAACGCACGCAACCTGCCGCCCGGCTGGCGCTGGTCGGCGATGGTCCGCTCATGCCCCGGTTACGCGCCCGCTATCCCGAATTTATCTACTGTGGGATGAGGCAGGGTGAAGATCTGGCGGCGCACTATGCCTCCGCTGACCTGTTTCTGTTCCCCAGCCTGACCGAAACCTTCGGGAATGTGATTCTGGAAGCGTTGGCCAGCGGACTGGCCGTCGTGGCGTTCGATTACGCAGCGGCCCGCGCCCATGTGGAGCCCGGTCATAGCGGACTGCTCGCGCCGCTCGGCGACCCCCAGGCTTTCATCGCCGCTGCCACAGTACTTGTGGAAGACTTCCCCGCACGGCAGCGCATGGGTCAGGCCGCCCACCAAGCGATGTTGCAACTGGATAGTGAGCACGTTTACGACCGTCTGGAAGCCCTGTTTCTGAACGCTGTCGCTGGAGAGACCTCATGTCCAATCCTCTGCTGAATGGCGTGGTTGAGCAACCCGTCCCGGTCTGGTCGCGCCTGACTGAAAAAGAATTGAACTGGTGCTTGCGCTTTCAACAGATCGTCCATCAACGCGGCATTGTGCGGCTGTTCGCCATCGTCAGCCGGTTAGGCGACGGAATATTCTGGTATGCCTTGATGGCGGCATTGCTGCTGAGCGAAGGCTGGGCGGCGGCGCCAGTCGTAGGAAAGATGCTGTTAGCCGGCATGATCTGTCTGGGCCTGTACAAATGGCTCAAGGCCCGCACCATCCGCCCCCGGCCCTGTGCCCGGAATGAACGCATTCAACCCCGGGTAGCGCCGCTTGATGAGTACAGCTTTCCCTCCGGCCACACGTTGCACGCCGTGGCGTTCACGCTGATCGCTCTGCACCATTACCCTCTGCTGGCGGGGCTGCTCCTGCCGTTCACCGTGCTGGTAGCACTATCGCGAGTAGTGTTGGGTCTGCACTATCCGAGCGACGTGCTGGCGGGTGGGCTGATCGGAGCAGGATTGGCGTTGCTGACCGTGTATTAGCCGTTCATGCAGATTTAACCATCCGGTCAAGAGGCTGTCATGCGGTGTTTTTACGCTGAGCGCTATTCCGAATCCTGGTTTGTGGAGGCTGTCTTGAGCACCGAATCGCTGGTCGTTACCGACCTCACTCACACTTTTTCTGCAACGACCCGGTTTCCTGTGGCTGAAGCGGGTTCCCTTCGCGTGGAACTGGTCCGATCTCGCGAAGATATCCATGCGGCGCAACGCCTGCGCTATGCGGTTTTCGCCGGCGAAATGGGCGCACGGTTGCATAATCGCATTCCCGGCCTCGATCACGACCGTTTCGATCAGTACTGCCAACATCTGATCGTGCGCGACGCATTGGGTGAAGTCGTCGGTTGCACCCGCATCCTCACCGCCCAGGCCGCGCAACGCGCCGGTGGCTTTTATTCGCAAACCGAGTTCGATTTGGCGCCGGTGCTGGCCTTACCGGGGCGGTTCATGGAAATTGGCCGCACTTGCGTCCGCGCCGATTGTCGCAATGGCGCGACGATCAGCGCACTCTGGTCAGGGCTGGCTGCATTTATCGCTGAGCATCGGATCGACTATCTGATCGGTTGCGCCAGCATGCCCTTGGGCGAGAACGGTCTCGAAGCGCAGGCGTTGTATGCGGAATTAGCGCGCCGCAGTCTGGTTCCAGATTCGCTGCGGGTTAAGCCTCATCTGCCCGTGCCCCGCCGTGATGGGCGAGCACCCGGACGATGCATCGTGCCGCCGTTGTTGAAAGCGTATCTACGGCTGGGCGCGCAGATCGGCGGGGAACCGTGTCTCGATCCGGATTTTCAGGTGGCCGATGTCTTCGTCCTGCTGTCCACCCATCATATCGAGCGACGCTACGCCCGGCATTTTCTGGATCGGGATCAGTAATGCCCTCACCGCCCGAATCGATTGCTTCCCCACCAAAACGCTCTCACCTACGGGCGAGAGGGGCGAACGACTATCGAAAACGCCTGGCTCGTGCGGGTCGGCGCAGCGTGCGAACGCCATTACTGGCGTTGCACATTCTGACGGGCTTATTGATGGCTGCTGCGCTGGGGCCGGGCCGGCAGAGCCGCTATGTTTCCACCCGGCCGTTGACTTGGTGGAGTCGAGGTTTATGTCGAATTTTGGGTGTGCGCCTCAAAACCCAGGGGATGCTGCATCCGCACTCCACGCTGTTTGTAGCCAACCACATCTCTTGGCTGGATATCTTCTGTATCGCAGCAGTTTGCCCGACACACTTTCTGGCTAAGCAGGAGGTGACCCACTGGCCGCTGTTTGGCTGGCTCAGTCGACGGGCTGGAACCGCTTTCATCCGCCGTGGCGGAGAAAACGGGGCAGGCGAGGCGATGGAGCAACTGGTCTGGCGGTTGCGGCAAGGCGAACGGGTTTTGGTGTTCCCGGAAGGCACATCAACGACCGGGGAAACGGTTCGGCGATTCTTTCCCCGGTTATTCCAGGCAGCGATCCTGACCTGTTGTCCAGTGCAGGCGATCGCCCTGCGCTATCCTCATCCTGAAGGGATTCATCCGCTCATCCCCTTTGTGGGTGACGACGCCTTGTTGCCGCATCTGTGGAAATTGCTGGGTGAATCGAGCATTGTTGCGGAGCTGTACTTTGAATCGGTCCATATCGCGCCGCACCCTTCCCGCGATGGGCTGGCCCGGCTCACCCATGCCGAAATCAGTGCGCGGCTCACGCTGAACAATACAGCTCCGGTCGCAAGCTTTAGCGGCTTGGCACGGTAAAACGCCCCTATTTCAACAGGCGAGAAGCTCACTCACTGGTCTGCCGCTTCGCTGAACTGGGGTAGCCGCCGCTCATACTCGGCGATGACCTGCGCGCCCAGCAGGATAATGAGACTGATGGCATACAGGCTCATTAGCACGATAATCACGCCCGCCAAAGAACCGTAGATGGTATTGACCTCTGACAGGTTAGCGAAATGCCACACCAGCACGTAACGGGTTCCTTCCCACAGCAGAGATGCAGCAACGCTACCGATCAGGGCATGTCGCCACGGTAACCGACCCGCCGGCATCAGCATATAGATCAGCGTCAGCCCTCCTACCTGGCCCAATAAACTGATGACGTAAAACGTACTGACGATCATTTTATTAGGCAGCCACTCCCAATTGAACAGATGAATGCCGCTGGTTGCCCAGGTTTGCATCATTCCATTGAGCAGCGTGACGGCCAACAATCCAAAGCCAACCAGTAGCACATAGAGATAGGGTAGCAACACGGTAGTCACTATCCCCCGGGTATGCACCTTGTCCCGATGGGCGAAGATTACCCGCATGGCGCTTTGCAGGACGTTAAAGGCCGCAGCGCTGAAAAATAGCAGGGTTCCGACCATGGTCCAGCCCAACACGCGCCGATGCTCCAGAAATTGGTGCACTTGTCTTAAAATAACATCTGATTTGTTCGGCGCCAGTTGCTCCAGATAACGATGCAGCACCTCCAATAATTGTGCTTCGCTTACCACCTGGGACAGGGCGACCAGCAACAGGATCGCCAGGGGAACCAGTGAGAGCAGAGCGTTATAAGCCATCGCGCCGGCTAACAAGGTTCCCTGGTTAGCCTGAAAACGTTGAAAGACCTGCCCGGTGAAAGTCAGTGGATAGCGAAACCATCGGTAAAGCGAGGTGAACCACACGGTGATGTTTCCTCAATGCGTTAATGCGTTGAAGTTTTGCAGGATCAAACGCCAAACGGTCATCGCAGCGTCATCATTTTTTTATCATTCTCTCTCATGCTACCGCGCCAATACCTACTCCAACTCTGGCTCAAGGCGGCATGGTTAAACAACTCAGCGACCAACTCGGCAATCGCGCCCACGATCTACTCTTCAAAACGATTCACCAGCGCTACCTGATCTACAACATGTGCTGGGAAGATCCCCGGATCGACCGGCAGTTGTTAAATCTCGATCAGGATAGCCAGGTCGTGGTGCTGACCAGTGCTGGCTGCAATGCGCTGGATTACCTACTGGATACGCCGGCAGCGATTCACGCCGTCGATGTGAATCCTCGGCAAAACGCTCTGTTACAACTCAAGTTAGCACTCATTAGCCACGGCGATTTCGGCGATCTGGAACAGATGTTTCGACAAGGTGCGCATCCGCGTTTCCAGGCGCTGTATCGGAGTGTGCGTCCCCAACTTCCACCTTATGCTGCAGCGTTCTGGGACAAGAAAATCGCCTACTTCGACGCCGCCAATCGCAAGCGCTCGTTCTACTATCACGGCACCTGCGGCGCAGTGGCCTGGCTGGTCAGTCGGCAGTTGCTCAAATCGGGACGCAAGCTGCGCGAATACCTGTTCGACCTGCTCGACGCCCGGACCCTGGATGAGCAGCGCGTCCTTTATAACCAGATCGAACCAGCCCTGTGGGGCCGATTTAGCACCTGGCTGCTACGGCAACCGACCGCCTTAGCCATGCTGGGGGTGCCACGCCCGCAAATCCGGTTGATTCAGCAGCAATATCCCGGCGGCATTATCGGCTATATCAGTGACAAGCTACGCCATGTGCTGACCGAAGTGCTGATTCACGATAACTATTTCTGGCGGGCCTATCTCACCGGTTCCTATACTGAGCGCTGCTGTCCCAACTATCTCCGGGAAGAAAATTTCGCCCTGCTGCGCGCCCACTGCGACCGGGTGCATACCCACAACGCCACCGTCAGCGGCTTTCTGCGCCAGCATCCCGGCCCCTACAGCCATTTCGTGCTACTTGATCATCAGGACTGGTTAGCCTGGCATCAGCCTCAGGCGCTGGCGGAAGAATGGCAATTAATTCTGGCGAATAGCCGACCGGGAAGCCGCATCCTGTTGCGTTCCGCCAGTCATCATCTCGACTTCCTGCCGGACTGGACCCGTCGGGCGCTGCGCTTCTTTCCGGATTTGACCGAACCGCTGCATCGCCAGGATCGGGTCGGCACCTATGGCAGCCTGCATTTCGCGGAGGTGCGATGAACGAGCCGAACCCTGCTTTCTGCACAAATTCCATTCGAACAGCGCCGGATAACGCCGCCGCTTTGACCCGCTATTATCGCTGGCACGCCCGGCTGTACGATGCGACACGCTGGAGTTTCCTGTTCGGACGGGCGGCGCTGATCCGTTCTATTGCTCGGTTTCCCAACCCACCACGCAATATCCTGGAAGTCGGCTGCGGCACTGGCGACAATCTGCTCCGGTTGGCTTACCAGTTCCCCGATGCTGCCGTCACCGGCCTGGATTTATCGACGGATATGCTGGCGCGGGCGCGGCGCAAGCTGGAAAAGCGCCAGATGCGCGTGACTCTGCTACAACAGCGCTATGATCGACCGCTGTCCGTGGAACCGGTGTTCGATCTGATCGTGTTTTCCTACTGCCTATCCATGATCAACCCCGGCTGGCGTCAAGCGCTGGACTGCGCGTTACAGGATTTACGTCCGGGCGGGCGGCTGGCGGTGGTGGACTTCCACGATACCCGGTTCCTCACCTTCCAACGCTGGATGGCGGCCAACCATGTACGGATGGAGGGGCATTTGCTGCCTAACCTAAACGCACACTGCCCGCCGTTGCAACAAGCGCCATACATCGCTTATGGCGGTTTGTGGCGCTATTTCCGCTTCATCGGGCAAAAACGCGACGCATAGCATAGGTTCATTCTATGGCCTCCCTACATTGCCGTTCTTTGTGGATTTCTGACGTCCATCTCGGCTTCAAGGAATGCAAGGCCGAGTTTCTGCTCGACTTTTTGCGTCATTGTGAATGTGAATACCTTTATCTGGCGGGCGATCTGATCGATTTTTGGAGCCTGCAACGGGGAGGACGTTGGCCGACGGCGCACGGCGAGGTGCTCAAAGCGATCCTGGCCAAGGTGCAAGCGGGTGTCCAAGTGTGGTATGTGCCGGGTAACCACGACGAAGCAGCTCGCGATTATCTGGGCTTGTCGGTGGGCGGTATTGAGATCGTCCCGGAAATCATTCACCGCACAGCAGACGGTCGCCGCTTTTTGGTCACGCATGGCGATGACTGCGATTCGGCGGTGCGTTGCGGCGGACCATTGCTGAATTGGCTGGGCGACGGGGCCTATGATCTGCTGCTGTTCGCCAACCGCTGGTACAACCGCTGGCGGCGGCGCTGGAATCATCCCTACTGGTCCTTGGCCAGCTTTCTCAAACAGCGCATCGGCCGGGCTGCCGCCTATATCGCCCGCTTCGAGGCGGCGGCGGCGCATGAAGCAGCACGGCGAGGTCTGGACGGGGTCATCTGTGGCCATATCCATCATGCGGCGCTGCGCGACATCCAGGGCGTGTTGTATTGTAATGACGGCGATTGGGTGGAAAGCTGCACTGCACTAGTGGAACGCTCAGACGGCGCGCTGGAAATCCTGCGCTGGAATGCCCAGCAAGCGGTGATCATTGCCCGCGAGCCGCGCTGTTTACCGGAAGTTGCTCCAGCGCCCGGATGGGCGGCGATTGGGTAGCTGTCTTTGTAAGCACTGCATAAAACCCGTTAATTCGTTCGGTAGCCGTTGCGCTGCATATCGTTCAACCCGCCCAGGTTCTCAATCTGGCGGTAGCCCAATTGACGCAGGGTCTGCTCGGCGACGCTGGAGCGGCGACCGCTGCGGCAGTAAAGGACAATGCGGGCGTCGCGGTCCGGCGCAAAGGCGGCGATGCGGTTGGCGATCTCGTCATAGGGGATATTGACTGACTGCCGAACATGCTCTTGCTGATATTCACTCGTCGTGCGCACGTCGATGATGAGCGGTTGACCGGGTCCCGGCAAGTCACCGTGGTCAGCCAGCGCTGGAGTGGAAAACAACAGCAACAGCGTTGCAAATTTCAGCTTATTCATACGATGAGTTCTCAATATTCAATGCAGCCCTGGATGCTGTGTTCCAAAATGTTGGCTGCGAAAAATGGACAGGGAGAGCACGCTGCAAAGCTTAGTCGGCATCCTCGGTTGAGGCGATGAAGACGTTATCCACTTCGTTGATGTGGTAGCGGCGTGGCCTGCTGGCGACCGGCAGATCATTCTCGTTCAGGCCAGACTTTTCCAGCATATAGGCGCGCATGGCCGGATCGCTCAGCGCGCCTTCCTGATTTTCCAACCATTCCCGAATGCACGCATCTTGGAGATTAAAAATATGAATTTCCCGGTGACCGCGTTCCAGCGCGGCGTAGACTGGCGGATCGCCAAACTCCATGAGCTTGGCGTAACCCATACCCTCGTACATGCGGGCGGTCTGCTTGACGCTGGACAGCACCTTGCCGTCCGCCTCAAAAACCGGGCCGCGCTCAAAACGGTTCCCCTTTTCCATAATGTGACGGCGAACGGCTTTCAGCGCCTCGTCAAAGCAACTGGTGGGTTGAGTCGTACTCACGGAATAACGCCTCCTCATGATTTTGCACACTGCGAAGAGAACAACAGGTTTGGTGAATTTGCAACGGGTACTTTGTTCTGGCTGCAAAGGGGTTACCCGGTTTCCGACTCGGCGAGCCAGGCCAGCAACAAAGTGTAGGCGATAGTAACCAGAGTCGGCCCCAGGAACACCCCGATCAAACCGTAAGCAAGCAAGCCGCCGATTGTCCCAAGAAACACCAGAGTCATCAGCATGCTCGTGCCAGCGGCAGGGCGGCGTCGAACGCGCCAAGCCCGGCAATAACCGAATCGGAGACCCGCCCATGAACACCCCGCTCGATCGAGACGCTTCCCGGTTGGCCGATCTGCTCAAAAAACCCCTGGATACATCGCTCGACTATCTCGGTTCTATCGATCAGCGTCCACCCGCGACTGCTTTCGTCCGCGCCGATCCGCTGGGGTTCCGCCGATTTCGGTGCTGAGCGGCGAAGCGCACAGCAGCATTTTCAAAGTTCTAGCCCTGCTGGGACTCGGGCGCAACAGCCTGCGAGCCGTCGCCACCCTGCCCGGCCATCGGGAAGCTGTCGCTGTCGAAGCCTTGCGCCAGGCGTTGGAGCAGCTCGGCGACCGGCCCTGCATCGTCGTTGCCAACGCCAGCACCGTCAACACCGGGGATTTTGACGATCTGCGAGCGATTGCCGACCTAAAATCCCGCCATCGGCTTTGGCTGCACGTCGATGCGGCGTTCGGCGGTTTCGCCGCCTGCTCGCCCGACCATCGGCGCCTGCTGGACGGCATCGAGGCCGCCGACAGCCTCACCATCGACGCTCACAAGTGGCTCAACGCGCCTTACGATTCGGCGATGATTTTCACCCGCCACCGCGATTTGCAAGTCGCGGTTTTTCAAAACAGCGCCGCTTATCTGGGCGCCATCGCCGAACCGCCCGATTTCCTTTATCTGTCGCCCGAAAACTCGCGACGGCTGCGGGCATTGCCGGCGTGGTTCAGCCTGATGGCCTACGGCCGGACCGGCTATCGGGAAATCGTCGAGCGCAACTGCGCGCTGGCCCGGTGACTGGGCGACCGGATTCAAGCATCCGAAACGTTCCGTCTGCTGGCCCCGGTGCGGCTGAACGTGGTCTGCTTCACCTTGGCTGGCGAGACGGACTTCGACCGAGTACAGGATTTTTTGGCGCGGGTGCGCGACGACGGGCGGGTGTTTTTGACGCCAACAACATTTCGGGGAGAAGCCGGGATTCGGGCAGCGCTCAGCAATTGGCGAACTCGGGAGGAGGATATCGAAATCGCTTGGCGGGCGATGAACGCTCCAAGCAAGCCTCCATTTTGAGTTGTTTGTAAGTCAATCGCTTAGCCATTCAACCGCGCCACTTCTAACTGTTGTGGCAATTCATGCCACACCAACCGTCGACGCTCTCATCGGCGGTCACTTCAAACATTTTTCCAAAAACGCATCACGAATATTCTCGTGGTTTTTATTTCCCGCCATAAAGGCCGCATCGTAGGTCTGATACCTGTGGGGAAGGATCGGGTCGATGTTTGGATCACCTCCCGCAACGTCAAGCAAGCACAGCTCAACGCTCAATCCTGTCTGGCAAAATGCCTCCAGACACATGTCCTCGCTGAAATCATGCGCATTGATCGGTAGAACGCACCTGTTCTTAATAGCCCAGAAATAGAGTCCTTTCTTAGCCGATGGCCAATCGAACTCGATCCCTCCGCCTTCGAACGGAACCGATTGATCCATAAGATTATGCACATGAAAAATAGAAACCCCTTCCGGGAGGTCGCACGTCACGTCCGTAAGCGTAGCGGCGGTGACGCCAATGGCGGAAAATACCCTGGGCCGATCACACGCCAAGCTATAGGCGAACATACCGCCTTTGGAATGGCCATAGGCAATGATCCTGCTGATGGGGTAGTGCGATTGAATGTCATTGATGACCTGGTCGATAAAAAACGCATCGTTAATCTTGCATTTTTCGGACATGCCTCGTGGCGGATCGCCCTGTGCGTTCCAGCTCCCACCATCGCAGACGATCTGATCTTCTACGAGCCTGCAACCATTTGGATACGCGGTGATAAAGCTATCCGTGAGACCTCTAACCTCAAAATGCACCTTATTTTGAAATGCCAATCTGCTAGAAGACTCACCAGCGCCATGAAAAGCCAGCACTAACGATGCCGGTTTTGGTTCAAGTTTGAGTTTCGACGGTACGCAGAGGATGTAGGATCGGTCGAGCACGGCACTGGCTGGACACTTAACATCAAATGGCCGGACATAATTCATTATCAAACTACGTCGCTCGCACTCCATGCCCTCAAGGACATCAGTCTCTGTTCTACAAACCACTATTTGCTCGCACTCCATGTCCTCAAGGGCGCTGGCGTCGTTTCCGCCAACCAACAGCGCGCATCCGAGCAGAGTGGCTATCAGGGATATTTTAGAATGAATATCATTTGCGTTCATGACCAATCCCCTCGTTTTTACTATTTTAGTTACAGATTGTGCTCCATCGTTGTGATAAATAATTATACATAAATTTCCATACTTATAAAATGTAATATATTTAATTTTTATGTATTTTATATGTAATTATTTTTCTGATATTTTTGATTAGTCACATCATAAGTAAATCGATAAATCCATCAAAAGCACCGTTTGTGCTTCCAGCGAATCGTCTCGGTAACAGTAACCTGACTTCCCTAGCTGGTGTTCTTGCGCCTGATGTCACCCTTCTAATTGCAAAATACAATCATGTGGCATCCAATTGGACAGTAACCAGCAGATTGAGGCGTGAAAAAAGCGCGAGAAGCGTGTTGGCTTTTTGCGCCTGCAGGGTTGAGAGGGATGGCGCCATCGTCACCGATGGCAGGTTTGGATTCGCGGTTCCGGCGAAATTGACTCCGTAAATTGCGGCCTGGAACCCGAAGCGGGTGGTATTCCCTGCACCTGCGCTAGCAACGGAGAGGCATCGGTCGGGGAGTGATGGCGAAACTCGAACGGCGGGCCGTGCAAGCTGGCTATCGGGAAATCCGGGCGGCGGTCGGTTTATACGATTGGTTGGCGTTGCGGTTCTGGATAACGCTCACTTACGGACCGCATTACCAGATCGGAAATCCGCTATTCCTGATTCCCGGTAACCCTTTTAGAACAACCGGGCAATCCGCTCCTGAACCGTAGCAGCGGCGACCCGTGGGTCCGGCGCCTGACGGATGGGTCGGCCCATAACGATATAGTCAGCGCCGCTGAGAAACGCATCTTCGACATCCGAAGTACGCTTCTGATCATCCGCTGGTCGATTCAATACTGGCCGGATGCCTGGAGTGATGATCAGCAACTTTTCACCCAGACTCTTTCGTAGATCAGCAGCTTCCAGCCCCGAGGAGATGACACCGCGACAACCGATCTCCAGCGCCCGCCGCGCCCGCGATAGCACCAGGGTTTTGGGATCGCAGGCAAAACCCAGATCAGCAAGATCGGCCTGATCGAGACTGGTCAGAGCCGTGACCGCTAGGATGCCGAGATCGCCGCCAATTTCCTGTGCTGCCTCGACCGCCGCCCGCAAGATGGCGTCGTTACCATGCACGGTGGTGAACGTGGCGCCATAAGGCCGAAGCTGGCGCACTGCGGAGCGCACGGTTTCCGGCACATCGAAAAATTTGAGATCGACAAAAACCTTCTTATCACGGGTGCGTAGCCACTCGATGAACTCGAAATAGCCGCCCGCCATGAACAGTTCCAGGCCAATCTTGTAGAAACAGACGGCATCACCGAGCGTCTCCACCAGTTCTCGGGCGATGGCAGTGCTGGACACATCCAAGGCGAAAATCAGGCGCTCAGTGGAAGGAATAAGTTTGGTCGAAAGCCGTTGGTGTGAGGCCATAGCTTATTACTCGGAAATACCAACTGCCTCAGCGGCTTCCAATACTTTGGCGCGGGGTTTATTGCCACAATATTCCACCAGATCGGTGCTGAACTTTTCCAGATTCTTCCAGTGTAGGGTGGTGTCCCCAGAAACGCCGCTCAAATAACCGTCGATCCACATGAGCACTATCCCGGCATCTTCGGAGGAACCTTGAGCGATCTCCTGCATAAACTCCCCACAGGTAATCGCCCCGAAATCGATGTTTTGTATCTGGGTTTTCTTGGCCCAGGCCAGTGTGGAAATAGACAAAGCGGCGGACAGACACAGAGTAGCGGTGATGAACGAACGTTTCATGTAGGGTCTCTCAAGCTGGAGAAAAAAATAGTGTCGCATAGTTTAATCAACTATCAAGCTAAAAACTACCCATGTATTTGAAAAAAGAAAACAGTCAGGACTTTCGCTTTTCGTCATTCCCGCGTATGCGGGAATCCAGTCATTCGTTGAAAAGAATGGATACCCGCCTTCGCGGGTATGACGAATTTACGGGTTTAGCGAAAGTCCTAACAGTATAGTTCGCATAGTGGAAAACCCTTATTTAATTTATGTCTTTATGTGCTACACTCCTAATTTGAAAATGCAATGTAACAGGGAGATGTATCCGCTTTCCAAGAAGGGAGTGACCGGGTGCATTCATCAGAGAAACGCATTGTGTGCGCTGGTCATTCGGCGATGGACGAACCGGGAAGAGGGGGCTTTCAGCAACTGGAGGTGTGACATGTTAACTTATGAAGATTGTGTCGGTCTAACCGATTTGGAAGAAGACGAAATTGAAGCCATTGCCCAACATGAGCATGTGCCGGAAATGATCGCTGCCGAACTGGGGTGTTGCCTGGTTCACAATCCCGCCGGGATTCCTCGTATCCAGCAAATCATTCGTGAAGATATCGAGGATGCCCGTTTGCACGGCCATCCGATGGAAGCAGCTCATTGGCGGCAAGTTCTTGATCACTTCAGCGCCAATCATCCTCTGTTTCAGCAAGCAGCGTGATGTGCGTCGATGTTTCTGAACAGCTCTATTAAAAATTCAGGGCTTTTTACCTCAACTGTTTGAAGCTTTCACACCAGCGCTCCCCCTTCGACCGTGCGCCACGGGCGAGGGGAGTGGGCAAATCATTCAGCGTCTGCAGGGCGATCCAGTTTGGAGCAGCCGCGACGAGTGAATAATGGTCGCCCATGAATCTACCTTCCCATCCTGGCACTTACGCTCTGTGGCTGATGATCATAGAACGATTGACATTGCGTGTTGGCCGGTTGGGCGAATTGTTTTTGCCTCCGGGTTATTGCGTTTATGTGGGCAGCGCGCTCGGTCCCGGTGGTCTGCGAGCGCGGGTAGCGCACCATAACCGGATCGCTGTTCGTCCTCACTGGCACATTGATTATTTGCGTCGCCATACCCCATTAACCGAAGTGTGGTACAGCGCGGATTCAGTGCGCCGGGAGCACCAGTGGGCTGAGTTGTTCCAGGACTTGGGTGGCGCCGCGCCGCTGGCGGGATTCGGGGCGTCGGATTGCGATTGCCTGGCGCACCTGTTCTATTTTCCCCATCGGCTCGACTGGGCATGGTTTGTTAGCCGCGTGCAGACTCTTTATCCTGATCATACTCCCCTAAGGTGTGCGTCGGGGCTGATCGATAGTGGTCGATCTGTTGAAACACCGGATCAGTCAGCCGCCTACTCCCAGGTAGGAGACGCGCCGGTCAGTGAAGCGCTCATCGACGCTCTCAATCCGTGTGTGGCGCGAGCACCCGCTCTCACATGACCGCCTTATGAGCCCGCAACCGATACGCCGCCTGTGTCTCTGCCCAGCTCCCGCCGGTTACCGAAATGCTGGCTCCAAGTTGCGCCCCCAGTCGTTCCGCCAGCCGCGCCCGCCGCCGGTTCAGCCGGGCATCCCCCAAGTTCGCCCCGCCCAACTCCGCCGTTGCTGGTTCCGTCATCACCTCATACCATTCTTCTATGTTTACCTCGCCCGGTGAGAACGGTGGCCCTGCTGTTCAAGATGTGTTTAGTGGGCAGCTTCCTGACGACCTTCGTGAAGAGATATTCACCGAACTGCTCCAGCATGAAGCGGTGCGCATTGAACGTATCGTCTCGGACGGTCACGCCTCGCTGGAAGGTTTCTGGTACGATCAGAGTGAGCATGAATGGGTGCTGCTGCTGGAAGGAGAGGCGGGTATTGAATTTGCCGATGGCCAAACGATTCACCTAAAAAAAGGCAATGCTCTGAATCTACCGGCGCATACCCGCCATCGGGTCGCCTTTACCTCGCGGCCCGCGATCTGGCTAGCGATTTTTTATTGATGAGCGCTGAAAGCGGTGTTTTTCAGCCAACGAGCGCTCGCCTGACCGATCCCATCGATTGGTTTATTGATTGATTCCGAAGTTTTTTCCTCACTTGATCGAAGGAGGTTCCCATGGGATTCATTCAAAACTATGACGATCTGCCCATGAACTGGGTCGGCGATTGGGCAGGACGCCGTGCAGCCCTGACGCCCCATCGAACCGCTCTCTATGACTCGTTCACCCAAAAAACCTACACCTTTCAAGACATGAACGATCGGGCCTGCCGGGTGGGAACCTGGCTCACCGATGCGCTAGGCCTGCGCAAAGGTGACGTTATCGCATTGATTTGCCGCAACCGGATCGAAGCCATCGACCTTTATCTAGCCTGTGGAAAATTGGGAGTTGTCCTAGCCCCGCTGAGCCAGCGTTTGAAAAAGCCAGAGCTGGATGACCTGATGGCGCGCCTTCAGCCCGGCGCTCTTTTTCACGAGCATCCATTCGCTGAACTGGTCTCGACTTTGTCGGTTCCTTCCTCGATCCGATCGGTGATCGACATCGACGGCGACCAAAACCCTTTTGAAAGCGTCATCCTGAAAACCGATCCCCGCGAAGTGAACGCGCCACTGGCAATGAGCGATCCTTGCCTGTACGTCCATACTGGCGGCACAACCGCCGTGCCGAAAATTTGTATCGTGTCTTATCGGCAGATGGTCTGGAATTCGTTCGACATCCTCGCCACCGGTCTTGCCGGGTCTTGCCAAAAGGTGCTCATCACCTTCCCGTTTTTTCACATCGGTGGATGGAACACCTTGACCCCGTTGTTTCATGCGGGCATCACCAGCGTCTTGCTGCGCGAATTCAATCCTGGCTTGATGCTTGAACTGATCCATGAAGGGCGCATCGAGAATTTCGGCGCAGTCGAAGCTATGCTGCAATTCCTGATCGCTCACCCAAAATTCGGAGAAACCGACTTTTCCAATTTAAAAGCGATCACCACCGCCGCCGCGCCTTGCTCGAAAGCGGTGATGCAAACCTTTCTGGATAGAGGCGTTCCCATCAGCCAGACCTACGGAATGACCGAGGCCGGCCCCTCCAATTTTGCTTATATCGCTCGCTCCGATTCCCTGGATGAGCTGCTCGCCAATTCGGCCAGCATCGGCACTTCCATGTTTCACTGCGATGCCAAAATCGTCGATCAGGACTCAGGGCGCCAAGTCAAGCCGGGCGAAACGGGCGTTCTATGTTTGCGCAGCCCGCATAATTTTGACGGCTATCTCCACGATCCGGCGCGAACTGAGAAAGTCATCCAGCAGGGCGGCTGGATTTATACCGGCGACCTGGCTGTGCAGGATCAGGATGGTTTGATCTTCATCAAAGGACGGGCCGACAACATGTTCATCTCCGGGGGGGAAAACATCTCCCCGGAGGAGATCGAGCAAGCCCTGATGAAACATCCCGCCGTCGCCGGGGCGATTTGCGCTGGCGTTTCCGATTCGAAATGGGGACAAGCGCCAGGCGCGCTGGTGGTGCTTCATGCTGGCAGAAGCGCTGTAGAAGAAGAACTCAAAACTTTTTGCCGCGATCATTTGGCCGATTACAAGGTTCCCAAATACATCCGCCAGGTCACCGAATTGCCGCTGACCGGCGCTGGAAAACTGAATCGGAATGCGGTCGTCACGATGTTTTCGGCGTTGGCGCATAAATAACCCAAGCGTTCATGAGCCGCTCAAAGCGGCTGCGGGGTCGCTTACGCGGCCCCGCTTTAGGAACCACCTAAAAGTGGCGCCTCCGTGCAGAAACCAAACTGATGCAACTCATCTTTTCTTGTTAAAATCTGTACTTGCAACCTATGCCTTTTCAGGACTTTCGCTTTTCGTCATTCCCGCGTATGCGGGAATCCAGTCATGCGTTGAAAAGCATGGATACCCGCCTTCGCGGGTATGACGAATTTACGGGTTTAGCGAAAGTCCTGCTTTTTTAAATACCCACACCGATCGATAGGAACACTGTCCACGATTAAAATGAACAAGATCAAATACTTCATCAACTTTATAAAGCCTTGCTCAAACCAAGGGGACGCTCCTGATTCATGGGCTTTAGCGGATCCCCGCACAGCCGTTGGGGGACGACTCCCGGAACTGTCAAACTTCTACTGTCACCCCGGCAGAGCCGGGGGTTTACCTAATTGTAATTAGGAGGACTAAGCATCAATGTACAGGACTTTCGCTGGAAACTTTGATCGTCATACCCGTGAAAACGGGTATCCAGCTTTTTCAACGGCTTACTAGATTCCCACTTGCGCGGGAACGACGGAAAGCGAAAGTCCTGAATGTAGTATGGATTATTCAAAAATAAACATCATAAAAAATGACTGTTTAAAAATGAAACATCAAAAATAATCAATTTGAATTTTTTGGCTACTTTTTATACACCTATTTTAAGATTATTTTAATATTAACAATATGATAAATGTATTATTATTTCTTTATGAATTGTTGGTCTTTATCTTGCTGATACTTAAATTAAGAAATACTATAATGATGATCCATACATGACGTGTGTGATTCATCTTGTATGGATGTCCATTGGGAAGCCTATAGATCACTGTTCTCATTCTTGTGGAAGGATCTTTGTGTCTCCATACCCCTACCTGACGCTCTTTGGCCTGGGCCTGATGACCTCCGTTGTAGCTATCGTCCTTGGCATTATGTTTTCCCGCTACTTCGAGATCTTCGACCATCCCAGCGACCACAAGCAACACCAGATGAGTACGCCCTTTATCGGTGGGTTAGGGATCATCGGCGCCGTTCTAATCGTCCTCAAGATGGCCTATAGCCAGCAGATGATGAGTAGCACTGAAGTGTGGGTCATTGCTGGCAGTACGTTGATCATCTTTGCCACCGGGCTGATTGATGACATTTGGCGACTGGGATACAAGGTCCGCTTTTTGATCCAGAGTCTGGTGGCGTGCCTCATGGTCTATGGCGGTGGGGTCATGCTGACTGATCTGGGGCAGATCGTGCCTGGCGCGATAACAGTGGAGTTAGGGCCACTGGCGCTGTTCTTCACTATCTTTGCGGCCTTGGGAGTGATCAACGCCCTTAATATGATCGATGGGATCGACGGTTTATCCGGCTCCATCGCATTGACTACGCTCTTGTTGCTGCTGATTGCAGCACTGCTGGCTGAACATAGTGATTGTCTTGTCCTGATGACAGCCTTAATTTCGGGGGTCATCGGCTTCCTCGGATTCAATCTGCGCTGTTGCGGTCGAAGCCGAGCTTGGGTATTCCTGGGGGATAATGGCAGCATGTTGCTGGGGTTTCTGTTGGCCTGGCTGTTGATTGATCTGTCCCAGGGGCCGTCACCGGCGATGACTCCGGTGACGGCCTTGTGGTTGTTCGCCGTGCCGCTCATCGATACGGTAACGGTGATGGTTCGGCGCTTGTGGCTCGGGAAGTCGCCTTTCCATCCTGATCGATTTCATCTGCACCATTTGCTGTTACGGGCTGGTTTTAAGACCTCAGACGCTGTGTTGTTGATTGTGCTGCTGCACAGCCTGTTTGGCGCCATAGGCTTAGCGGGTCTGTACCTGAAAATTTGGGAACCGTTGATGCTCGCTGGGTTCTTGGGGATATTCTCTGGTTATCTCTATGTAACTTCGCGTCCTTGGCGATGCATACCGGCTTTGCGTCGCTTACACACCCGTTTTGGGTTGATGAAAGCGGATTGCCAGGGAGTATTTATTGGTTATTTTGACCTGGAGACCACCAGTCGTGTGCTGCCCACCCTGCAGGCGGCGATGACTCCAGAGTATGAATACGACCTGCGGGTATACCAGTCGCGTGATGTCAATAGCGCCGATCCCCGCTTTTATGCGGTCCTGGAGGCGGAATTGGCTGAGGAGGGTGGTTCTGAGTTGAAACTTAAGCAACTGGTCAGCGCACTGAAAAAGGCGCTTAGCGCGGATTGCGATATTGAGGTGCGCCAGTATGTGCGCCGCGATCCGGCGAATGATCGGCGGGCCGGTCAAAAGAGTATCCCCCAGGATCTGCGCCGGGCCGATCGTCGCGATGCTCAAGATAAGCTTTTGGTTGAAGCTGATTATTTTTTAAATCGATCGTTGTCTTGTGATGTGCATTTTGTTGGCGATGTTAAGAAACCCTCGCCGAGCAAGCTTGCTACGGAAGCAAAGTGAGGATTCGCTGGGTAAGTCCTTCGCTGTGGAGGGTTTGCTTTGCATGTCAGGATTTCTTACACAAGTTAACCTGTTAAAATTAAAAGATAATTTATAGGTTTTCCTTAAAAAGCCCCGATTTAACCGGCCAAAATGTCAGGATTTCTTACAGTCAGCAGCCGTCGTTTTGAGCTAAAATATGGGGGAATGACGGAGTCTTTTTGCGATAAATAGATTTTAACGTGTTGTAAATGAATAATTTTTTAATTTTTTCTTTATTTGAAAGTTTGATCGCTCAGTGTCAGGATTTTTTACGGTCACTGAAAGGTATTTTTAAGAGATAGTTTTTAACTTACTGTTATCTAAAGAATAAAATTTTTTGGAATGTTTTTTGCAAGATATCTGCGATTTTTGAAAAACCTCACATTTGTTATTGAAGGAGAAACCCATGAAGTTGAGTACATTACATGCTGCTGCGTTTGCGATGGCCTTAGCTGCATCGAGCGCGCAAGCGGTTGTTATTTACGAAGCTCCAAAAAAATTAACGTGTTGCACGGATTATGGTCCACAAACTATAGATGTGAATTTTGGAGTAGAGACTGTCAATCTATGGGGTGACTACATCGAATTCGCGCCTGGAACTCCTCGAAACCTGACTCGGGCGACCTTCTGGCTGAACGTCTCCGATGAATTGAGTTGGAACCCTGACCAAGATCTCACGCTGGAAATCCAAGATGAAGATCTTAATCCACTCACTTTTAATGGGACTTGGTCGAATGTTGGTGACGCATATTCCTACACATTCTCACAACCCCTCTTCGTGCCCACGGAACGAATCACCTACGTTCTGATCTTAGACAAGACTATCGCCCTCAGTTTGACACCTATCGCTCGTAGTTTGACACAGAACTATCTCCAGCTCTTTGCATCCACAAGTCCCACAACTGGTGCAGATGTGGTTGATGCGCCAAATGGCGTGTTCGCAGGAGATGTGAATGTGGGGTCTGTCGAATACGGGAACACGGTTATTCCGCTTTCTAACGGCTATACAATAGCAGCGCGATTCGACGCTGTGCCAGAACCCGCCACCTTGGCACTTTTGAGCCTCGGCTTGGTCGGTGTGAGTTTCGCCCGCCGCCGCAAGCATGCAGGTTAAATTTTGCTGGGTGCCATCCTGTACACTCCGGTAGATTTCGACCTATCATTAGGTTAGTGGTGACTTGGGTTTTTCACCCGGATTTCGAGTATACGGTCTACTCGGTTAGAGAGGTAAAAATGATGAAGATCTATTTCATGAAAGCGGCTTTGCTAGCGTTGCTGGCCGGCGTTGCGCTGTCCGCTGGTGCCAAGCCAGGCGAGGTTCGGCAGAGGGAGGATGCGGTCGCCGCCGGGCACCAAAGTGGTAACCTAACAGTAGCAGCACGTGGTTTTCTAGGCAGTCGCCCCAGAATAGATACTCCCATTTCTTGCGCCAAACCCAAAGGAGCCTGATGGCCGATCGCTCATCCCGCCCCTTGCGTACAGATTCCAACCGCGTCGCTTCCAACGACGCGGTTTTCTTTTATGGGCTGGCCGGATTGCTGATTTTTGCCCCGCTGATCTGGGGGAGCATCGTTTCGTTGCCGCTGCTGGTCATGGAACTGGCGGCGCTAGTATTGTTAGCGAGTTGGTTCTGGCAGCCAACACCGGCTGAGCCGTCGCTGTCCTGGCCGCTGCGGATTTTCCTGGCGGCGTTCCTACTGCTGCCCTTGGCGCAGTTACTCCCGGTCCCTCTGGAATTATGGGCCAGTCTGCCGGGGCGGGCGTTCTACGCTGAGGCTTTACAACAGGTTGGCGGTGACCTTGGCGAATGGCGCGCGATTTCACTGATTCCCACAGCTACAGAATTCTCCGGCTTGGCATTGCTGCCACCGCTGGCGGTTTTCCTGGTGGCGCTGCATCTGCCTGCCCAGTGGCTACTCAAGCTGGTCTGGGTATTTCTGGGGATTGCCGTGGCTCAGGCGTTGCTCGGACTGATTCAGTACGGCGATGGAACCGACAGCCCGTTTCGGTTTGGCCAGGCGCTGTCCGGCATCAGCGCCACCGGAACCTACATCAACCGCAACCATCTGGCCGGTCTGCTGGAAATGGCGCTGCCACTGGCGCTCGGATTGCTGGCGGTGGCGGTGGGGCAGGGACCGCGTCGTCATATTAGCCAGCGTCAGCGCGGCTGGGGGCGCTGGCGCGCGCGCCTCAGCGCAATACGGTTGAATCAGGCCATGCTGTTTGGATCAGCGGCGTTGGCCATCCTGCTGGGCTTGATTTTCACCCGTTCCCGCACCGGGGTGCTCATGGCCATGCTGGGCATTCTGCTCTGTACCTTACTGTTCTCCACCCGTTTGGGCGGGCGCAATGTCTACGGGTTGCTCGGCGCTTTCACGGCCGTCGGGATCGGCCTGGCGAGTCTGATCGGGCTGGCCCCGGTGCTGGATCGGTTCACCTTACAGGACCCGATTGCGGATGCACGCTGGCGGATTGTCGACGTCACCACGCAAGCCATTGGCCAATTCTTTCCCTTGGGCAGCGGCGCGGGCACCTTCGAGGCCGTGATGCGCCGGTTTCATCCACAGGACCTGCCCGGCGTGATCATCAATTACGCCCACAATGATTATTTGGAGTGGTTGCTGGAAGCCGGGCTGGGGGCGGCGCTGCTGATCGTGGCGGGGTTGGCGTTCTATGTGCGCCAGTGGGGACGGGTCTGGCAACGCGGTGAGTGGGCCCCGTTCCGTTTCGCCCAGGCAGGAGCCGGAATCGCGCTACTGTTGATGATGGCGCATTCGTTGGTGGACTTCAATTTACGGATTCCGGCTAACGTCGTATTCACAGCATTCCTGGCGGCGGTATTTTTTCATCGGGCCGCCAAAGAAGCCCCGGCTATGTCGCGTCGGCGGACCTCATCGGGCGATGGGTCTGAGAAACCGCCCCCGCCACCCCGCACGATCCCCCCGGAAAATCAGATCAATCCGTTTGCGTGATCAGGGAATTCATTTTCCCGGTTCCAGGGCGGTGACCGCCAGATCATCAAACCAGATCGCCCCTTCAACTTCAAAATCCAGTTCAGCGCGCCCTTCCAGTTCCAGCCGCAGCATCTGCGCCGGACAGTCGTTAGTCGGCACGACAAAGTCGACCGTAAAAATGCGCCATTCGTCCGAACCCAGAAACCGCTCACTCTCGGCCACCCATGGCCCATCTGCCACGCAGCGCACTTTCCAACGCAGCCCCAGCGCCGTGCGCAGACTGTCAGGGCGAACTCGCCCTTGCAAACGGTAACGACCCGCCTCCAGCAGGAGATATTGCAGAACGTGTTGAAAGCGCACCCGCTGGCCATCGAAGTTCACATGCAACGCCCGCTCGCCGCGTACCCCATAAGTAGGCGCTGTTTCCACCCGGACGCCGCGCGGGGAGGCGATGCGCCAGTCGAAACCCACCCCGGTTGGCGGTAATTCGAACCCCCCGTTGTACACCCGACTCAGTACGCTGCGCTGCTGCTCGTTCAGCCCCTCCTGCCAGGCTCGATACGCCTCTGGCCAGCGGGCGTCCCGCCACAGGCGATCCAGATAAGCGCCTTGCTCCAGTTTGGACGGCGATTCCTCTCCACGCTGGCGTTGCTGGTAGAGAAAAATCACCGTGTCGGTCTGTGGAGCCTCACGCGCCACATAGGCAAAGAAACCGTCCCACCAGGTCGGCGGGTTTTCCAACAACGGCCGCAGCAACTCCTGCTGCTTCGGGTCGTTAGTGAAGTCGAGCAATTCGGGATACAAGGCGCTGGCGACCGTCGGCTGGGTCCGTAACAACAGGCTCCAGCGTTCCAACATCCGGTCCAGCCGACCCTGAGCCTGCCAGAAATCGGCTGAATAGGCCAATACCGGGCTACTCATCGGTCCCAGAATATCCGCAGTTTCCGCCAACGAGATAGCCGCTGATCGGCGGCTTTCATCCGCCGCCCACAGCTCCGCCAGCGTCACATAAATCCGCGCATCGGTAGGATTGGCCCAAGCCGCAGCCCGCAACAGGGGTTCCGCAGCAGTTGGCGATGGTTCCAACAGGGCATCCGCCTGCTGATACAGGACTGCCGGGTGTCCAGCCCGCCAGCGCAACGCGCCGGCGGCTTCCTCGGGGTTTTCCTGTTCAGCGTAATATTCAGCGATCCCCGTCACCAGGATGCGCCAACCCAGCAGGCTGCCTAACAACAGGATCAAGATACCCCGGCCCAGCCGACCCCACCGGTTCATGCCGTCGATTCAGCCGGCAGCTTTTGCGCATCAGGAGTCGCTGCGCCGTAATAGCTGGAATAGTGGTAATAACCGTAGTAGTAGCCATAAGCGCCAGCACGGGCTTCCAATTTATTCAGGAGCGCTCCCAACAGATGCACCCGCGCTCCACGCAACCGTTTGCATGCCGCCTGCACATGGCTGCGCGGAGTGCCGCCCATCGCAATCGTTAGCAGGGTGCCATCGCAGAGATTGCCGAGGATCAACGCATCCGCCAGACCCATGACCGGTGGGCTGTCCACCAGGATTTGGTCAAACTTTTCCGCAGCCAATACCAGCAAACCCAGCATTTTGGAACTGGACAGCAGCTCGGCGGGATTGGGCGGCAACGGTCCGGAGGTAATGACGAACAGATTGGGAATATGGGTCGGCTGGGCAATGCTCGCCGGCCGTTCCTGCTCGCCGGCGAGCAGGTTGGTCAACCCAAGATGATTGTCCAGCCCCAAGGAGCGATGCAGCGACGGTTTGCGCAGATCGGCGTCAATCAGCAGGACTTTTTTGCCGGCCTGAGCGAACTGAATCGCCAGGCTGAGCGCCGTGGTGCTCTTGCCTTCGCCGCTGTTAGCGCTGGTGACAGTCAAGGTTCGCGGTACGCCGCTGGAAGTGGAAAACTCTAAAGCAGTGCGCAGCGAGCGGTAGGATTCGGCGAAGACCGAACGTGGGTCCTCGTGTCCTACGAGAGCGATGGGGCGTTGGTCACCGCGCTTCAGCGCCGTCAGAGGGATCACGCCCAGCACTGGCAGATTCAGCCGTTGCTCCACCTCGTCGGGCTGCTTGAAGGTGTCGTCGAGGTGTTCGAGCAGGAAAGCCAGGCCCACGCCGCCCAGCAGACCGAGCACCAGCGCCAGCAACCCGTTTAGCCGCAGGTTGGGTTTGAACGGCCGGGCCGGGATGCGGGCTTCGTCCACCATCGAGATGTTGTTGGTGCCGATTCCCGCCGCAACGCCCACTTCCTTGAAGCGCTGCAACAACCCATTGTACAGCTCGCGGTTGGTGTCCACTTCACGGCGCAGGATATTGAACTGGATGCTGCGATCCTGTTGCTCCAGCACATCACGCTTCAGTTGGTCGAGGCGGACGTTCAGCAGCGCCTCTTCAGCTTTGGCCGCTTCGTACTGGGCCGTGATGGCGTTGCGGATATGGGCCACTTCCTGGTCGATCTGGCGGCTGATCTGGTCAATCTGGCCACGCAGTTGCACCATGCTGGGATAAGCCGGTTTATAGAGATTTAGGTTGTCCTGATACTGGGCGTCCAGCTTGGCTTTGGATTCCTTGAGGGTCTGGATAATCTTGCTGTCCAGCACCTGGCTGAGACCGTGGCCACGGGTGCTGAGCATTTGCCGATAGGCAGCCTCGGCGGTCGTGCGGCGCTGTTCGGCGGCGGACAATGCCGCGCTGGTGGCCGCCAAGCTCTGGGTCACAATATTCTGGCTCTCGCCGACATTAACGATCTCCTGCTGACGGGCAAACGCCACCATATCCCGTTCCGAATCCTCCAGTCGGGCCTTGACCTGCTGCAAGCGTTCCTGCAAGAAGTCGCGGGCATAAGCGGAAGCCTCAAAACGCCGCTCCAGGTTGAGATTGATATAGCTCTTGGCCAAGGCGTTGAGAATGGTCGCCGCTTGCTGGGCGGTTGGGCTGTCATAGTGCAGCTTGACCAATCGCGAGTTGCGCACCGGCTCAACCGTCAGGCCGCCCAGAAAACTGCTGACAGCGCCCTCCAAGCGGGCGGCCTCCGACGGCGGTTCATCCGATTCCGGCGAGCCGGCTTTCGGCAGCCAGCCGACCAGCCATGACTTGATTCGGGCCAGTAGCGACGGCGCACCGGTCGCCTGGTCAGCCAACCCCAACTGATTCACCACTCGTTGCGCCAGGCTGCGGCTCTTAAGCAATTCGTACTGGGTCTGGTAGTAGTCCTGACCAGAGCCGCCGGATTCCACTGGCGACACTTCCTCGATCTTGACGATCTTGATGTCCTCACGATCAATCTGCAAAGTCAGGCTGGCGCGGTAGATCGGCGTCATTAGATAAGTAGCGGTCACTACAGCGATGATGACGATCAGGGTGAACAGCAGAATGGTTCCGCGCCGTTTGACGATAACGTGCCACAGTTCGCGCAGATTGAGTTCATCATCTTCCGGTTCCACCTCAGCCGCACGAGCTTCCGGTAGGTCGGCGATCGGGTCAAGCAAATGCACCCGGCGCTCAATCAGTGCGCGGCCTGGCTCGGATGGGTCGAACCCGTTAGTGTTGGAAGAAGGGGGGAGATTTCTATTCAAGGGGAGGATTCCACAAAAACCATTGATCGCCGCCAGCTCGTCAGTAGGCGAAAAAGCGGAAAGGAATAATAAATTCAAACGCGATGTTCGACTTTTCCGCGGGGAGGCGAAGGGATGCGGATGCGGCATGGCGATCTGCGCTAAGCTGAGAGGACACCATCTCAACCTTGCGGAGAGACCGCCATGCCACTTGAAGACTTTATCA